>Ga0247610_10001772_pt1 | contig 26063 bp, 17 predicted proteins | sample 174DNAGHGhighgp2_FD_193483 | JGI IMG/M metagenome (GOLD analysis project Ga0247610, IMG submission 193483) | Sheep rumen microbial communities from Palmerston North, Manawatu-Wanganui, New Zealand - 1742 DNA GHGhigh gp2 | ecosystem: Host-associated > Mammals > Digestive system > Stomach > Rumen...
CGAGGACTTCCGCAAGCTCATTGCCGCTGTACCCAACCCGTCCAACGGCCTGAACCTTTGCACCGGCTCCCTGGGCGTGCGCGCCGACAACGACTGCCCGGCGATGATGCGGGAGTTCGGGGACCGCGTGGACTTCGTGCACCTGCGTTCTACCAAGCGCGACGCCGAAGGCAACTTCTATGAGGCCAACCTGCTGGAAGGCGACGTCCCGGTCTATGAGATGATGAAGGCGATGCTGGAGGTGGAGCAGAAGCGCCAGTTCCGCATCTTCCTGCGCCCGGACCACGGTCACCAGATGTGTGACGACCTTAACCGCAAGTCCAATCCCGGCTACTCCTGCTACGGCCGCCTGCGCTCGCTGGCCGAGCTCCGCGGCATCGAGTATGCCCTTAGCTCCGCCCTTTAACAAATGAAACTCATACTCGCCCTGTTGGCAGTACTGGGAGTGCTGCCCGTGTATAAAGACCCTTCTGCACCCGAAACCAAGCGTGTGGAAGACCTTCTGTCCCGGATGACGCTGCACGAGAAAGTAATGCAGCTGAACCAGTACACCATTGGCCGCAACGACAATGCCAACAACATAGGCGAGTCCGTGAAGAACGTTCCTGCCGAGATAGGGTCGCTCATTTACTTTGCCGAAGATCCCGCCATCCGCAACGGAATGCAGAAAAAGGCGATGGAAGAATCCCGCCTGGGAATCCCCATCCTTTTTGGATATGATGACATCCACGGGTTCCGCACCGTGTATCCCATATCCCTGGCCCAGGCCTGCAGCTGGAATCCCGCTCTGGTGGAGACGATGTGTGCGCACTCGGCCCGGGAAGCACGCCGCAGCGGTGTGGACTGGACCTTTAGCCCGATGATTGACGTCGCGCGAGATCCTCGCTGGGGACGCGTGTCCGAGGGCTATGGGGAGGATCCGTATATGAACGGCGTGTTCGGCGCCGCTTCCGTGCGGGGGTATCAGGGCGCCGGACTGGCATCGCAGGATGCCGTGGCCGCCTGCCTCAAGCACTATGTGGGCTATGGCGCATCCGAGGCCGGACGGGATTATGTGTATACGGAAATCTCCCGCCCCACTCTGTGGAATACCTACCTTCCGCCCTATAAGATGAGTCTGGATGCAGGCGCCGTGAGCCTGATGAGCGCCTTCAACGACATCAGCGGCACTCCGGCATCGGCCAACCATTATACGCTTACGGAAATCCTGAGGGACACCTGGGGCTTCGACGGCCTTATGGTGAGCGACTGGGATGCCGTGAAGCAGTTGGTCACCCAAGGGTATAGCGCCAGCCTCAAGGAGGCATCGGCACGGGCCATCGTAGCCGGCGTGGATATGGATATGATGTCCCGCGGCTACGATACTTACCTGGAGGAGCTGGTGGCCGATGGAACAGTGCCCATCGAGGTGGTGGACGAGGCCGTGCGGCGCGTGCTGCGCATCAAATTCCGCCTGGGTCTGTTTGAGAACCCTTACACGCCGGGGTCCTCCGAAAGAGAACGCTTCCTGCTTCCCCGGGCTTTGGAGGATGCTTCGGAACTGGCGGCACAGTCTATGGTCTTGCTGAAGAATAACGGGGTGCTGCCGCTGAACGCCCCCGCGAAGATTGCCGTGGTGGGCCCGATGGCCCGGAATGCCGAAGACCTTCTGGGTAATTGGAGCGGACACGGGCACGCCTCAGACGTAGACGTGTATCTGGACGGCATCCGGCGGGAATTCCCTTCCTCCCAGGTGCGCTATGCCCTGGGCTGTGACGCCGAGGCGCTGGACCGTTCGGGCTTTGGAGAGACCGTTTCGCTGGCCGCCTGGGCCGACGTGGTCATTTACTGTATGGGCGAGAAGAAGGGATGGAGCGGCGAAAACACGTCCCGTTCCTCCATCGCCCTTCCGGAAGGCCAGGAAGCGCTGCTGGCGCTGCTAAAGGAACAGGGCAAGCCCGTTGTGGTCACCCTGTGCAACGGGCGTCCGCTGGAACTAAGCCGTGTGGAACCACTGGCCGATGCTCTGGTGGAAACCTGGCAGCCGGGCGTGAACGGGGCGGGGGCCCTGGCGGGCATTCTGTCCGGACGCATCAATCCTTCCGGTAAGCTGGCCATCACCTTCCCCTGGAGCACCGGCCAGATTCCCATCTATTACAACCGTCACAAGGCGGCCCGCAAAGGTACACAGGGCCGGTACAAAGACATTACTTCAGAGCCATTATATCCCTTTGGCCACGGTCTCAGCTATACTACCTATGAATATAGTGACATCCGTGCGGTGGGGGACAATGTCTTTGAAGTGACGGTGACCAATACCGGTTCCGTAGATGGTATGGAAACTGTCCTTTGGTTCATTTCAGACCCGTATTGCAGCGTCCTGACCCGCCCGGAGAAAGAGTTGAAGTATTTTGAAAAGCGCCTGGTAAAGGCAGGCGCTTCGGAAGTGTTCCGCTTTAGGGTAGATCCGCTCAGGGACCTGGGCTATCTGGACGGAGATGGCCGGCCTTTCTTCGAGCCGGGAGAATACCTTATCCAGGCGGGGAACCGCGCCCTTTCCGTGAATTACTAAGAATTCGCCTGATCCAGCTGCAGCCTGGCCCGGGACCCTCGGCTCCCGTTCCCATCGAGACCTCCGAAGGCTGGCTGCTGTTCTTCCACGCCGCCCTGCACGATCCCGAGACCGGCCGCGTAGCCGTGTACTATGGCTGCGCCGACACCGTCACGGGCCTGGCTTTCGGCTACATTCCGGAAATCATAGACTTTACCAAGCGCACCAGCATCCTCTAAACGCTTGTTTAAATCACTACTACTATTCTCGCCCGGGCCGCTGAACCCGGGCGTTTTTGCGCCATCCTGGGCGCTTTTGCCGTTTTTCGCACGAGTTCACGTTCGGCCGTGCGCCATCCTGGGCACTTTTGCCGCTTTTCGCACGAGTTCACGTTCGGCCGTGCGCCAAGGAAACTAAAAGAAGCCGCGCATGAGGGCGTCCCACCAGCGGGCGGGAAGCAGGGCGTGGAGCCAGAGCAGGAAGTACGAACCGGTACCGGGATGATAGCGGTGGCGGGGATGGCTGGCGTTTACGGCGCGGCAGATGGCGCGGGACACCACGTGGGGTTTCGCCAGAAATTGACGTGAATAGGTGTAACGCATGGCCCTGGCTTCCTTGCTGGCGGGTGTGGCATAGGGAGTGCCAGTGCTCGAAGACTCCAGGTGGTCGGCGGCAATGAAGCCCCACTCGGTGGAGACGCCGCCGGGTTCGATGAGCACTACGTCAATGCCGAAAGGTTTTGTCTCGATGCGCAGGGCATCGCTCAGGGCCTCGACCGAGTATTTGGACACGTGATACCAGCCGCCGAAGGGCAGGACCAACCGGCCGGCTACCGAGGACACGTTTACGATGCGGCCGAAGCCGTGTTCGCGCATGGAGGGCAGCACCAGCTGGGTGAGCCGGGCCAGGCCGAAGACATTCACTTCCAATTGGCGACGGGCTTCTTCCAGGGTTACGTTTTCGATGGCCCCGAAATAACCATAACCGGCGTTGTTCACCAGCACGTCAATGCGACCTTCGGCTTCCAGGATGCCAGCTACGCAGGCCTGCATGGACTCTTCGGAGGTCACATCCAGGCTCACGGGCACAATCCCGTATTCACGCAGGGGCTCCATCCGGTCCAGCCTGCGGGCTGCACCATATACCTTATGGCCCTTTTTGGCCAGGTCTATGGCCGAGGAATATCCGATGCCGCTGCTGGCACCTGTAACTAAAACAATCATCGGTTGGCTTTGTCCAGTTGGAGTTCGGGATGCCGGCGGGACGTACGCATGAAGACGAGGGCCACGACCACGGCCAGGACGCACAGGACACTGAACATCAATTCCACGCGTACGGGGCCCTGGGCTCCGGTTCCCAGGATAACGCCGGAGAGCCATTTGAAGCTAAGGAGTCCCAGGTTCTGCACCCAGTTGATGAGGGCGAACGTGGTTCCCAGCACTTTGTCGGGCACAATCTTGGGCACCGAGGGCCAGAGGGCGGCAGGGACCAGCGAATAGCCGAAACCCAGCAGTACCATGGCCAGGTAACCCCAGAAGGGGACGCCGGCGGGCGCGAAGGCCAGCAGGAAGTGGGCTCCCAGCGCCAGGAAGGCGCCGATGAGCATCCAGCGGGTTCCATGACCCACCTTATCTACCAGGATGCCGAACAGCGGGGCAAAGATGACCGTAGAGAACGGCAGCATGGAAATCATCCAGCCGGCCGTCTGGGCGGGGATGTCAAAACGGGGGATGAGGATGGCGCCCGCGAATTTCTTGAAGGCGATGACGCTGCTGTAGAACAAAACGCACAGCAGGCCCAGCAGCCAGAAATTGCGGTTTCCCAGCACCTTGAGGAGGTCGGAGAAATGGAATTCGTCTTCGGGGGAACCCGCGGGGGAAGAAGCGCTGTCTCGCGTCTTGGTCTTCAGGGACTCAATCTCTTCCCGACGCTTTTTACCGGCCGATGCATCCAGTGCCACGAACACGGCCCAGAGGATGAGGCCCAGGGCCATCAGGCCCATGCCCACCACGGCGGGACGGGCGGTTTCGGCCAGGGTGTACACATGATTGGCCTGCTGCTGCACCAGGCGCGGGGAAAGCACCAGTGCGAAGGCGGTGCCCAGCCTGGCAATAGCCAGCTGGATGCCCATGGCGAAGGCCATCGGCCCGCCTTTGAACCAGCGGGCGATGCTTCGCGTGACGGCCGTACCGGCAATCTCGCTGCCCAGGCCGAAGAGCATCACGCCCACGTAGGCCACGGTCAGGGAGGCGGCGCTGCCGCTCAGAAGCGCCCACAGCACCATTCCGGCGCCGCCGGCCATCATGAGCACGAACAGCGTACCCGAGAAACGCACGCCCCATTTGTCCAGGAGGATGCCTCCGATGACCAGTCCTCCGAAAACGCACAGCACGCTATAGCCGCTGGCGTACAGGCCGTAACCGGCCGAATCCCAGCCCAGCTGTGTGAGCGAAGCATCTTCGAACAGGTACGAGATGCTGGAGAACATGTCGTCGAAGTAGTACGATGCGAACATCGGTACTACCAAACAGGCCAGCACCAACCAAGCTGCCGACCTGTAGAATTTCTGCTTAGTAGAGGCGCTCATGCTAGTTCTGGATGTTAGGCAATTCCAGACCCAGTTTCTTCTTTCTGTCTACTACTTTAAGCACCAGACCCAGCACCAGGGCTGCTACGCCCAGCATGGCCAGCATCACCAGCGGGGCCGTGTAGTTGAACTGGGTGGGGTCGGTTACGCCGGGATTGGTCTTGTCCAACACCTTGCCGATGAGCAGGGGGAACAGCCACAGGCCGATGTTCTGGATCCAGAAGATGAGGGCATAGGCGCTGCCGATCACCTTGGCATCTACCAGCTTGGGAACGGAAGGCCACAGGGCAGCGGGGACCAGGGAGAAGCTGGCACCCAGCACCAGGATGGTGGCATAGGCCACGATAGCGCCGCCGATGGTGTTACCCTTGAACATGGGCAGCACGAAGGCGAAGGTCAGGTGGCAGGCAATGAGCAGGAGGGCACCCAGCACCAGCATGGAAGCACCCTTACCCTTGCGGTCCAGGTAGTTACCCAGAATAGGGGTAATGAGCACGGCCAGCAGCGGGAACACGGCGAAGATGGATTCGGCGCTCTGACGCATGTAACCCATGTAGCAGTAGGCGATGAGGGAGACGATGGAAATGCCCAGGAAGAGATACTGGTTGGACTTCTTCTTCTGGAAGTTGCTGGCGAAACCGGCGGCAGCCACCACCAGCATAATCACGTACTGGATGATGGTCACGCTGGAGCTGGCCCAGAAGGACTCGGCACCCGGCTCTACGAGCGTCAGGTTGCACTGCAGCATGTTAACTGCATATTTCTGGAAGGGGAAGATGGCGCTGTAGTACAGCACGCACAGCAGGGCCACGATCCAGAAGCCGCCGTCGGAGAGGATCTTGCCGATGTCGGACACCTTGAAGGGATCGTCCTTTTCTTCGGCCTCGCCGGTCTGGGCATCCAGTTTCTTATCCATGAAGAAGTACACGATGGTCATCATGAGGGCGATGCAAAGCAGCACCACGCCGAAGGCCACGCTGCGGGAAACGTCCACCTGACCGCCGAGTTTGGCGAAGAACGGGCTGAAGATCATGCAGGTAGCCACACCCAGGCGGGCCAGGGCCATCTCGGAACCCATGGCCAGAGCCATCTCACGGCCCTTGAACCACTTCACGATACCACGGCTCACCGTAATGCCGGCCATTTCGCAGCCGCAGCCGAAGATCATGAAGCCGCAGGCAGCGAATTTGGCCGATGCCGGCATGCCGCGGTAGAAGGGGGAAACGCCCAGCTCGTCAAAGAGCGGAATATAATTGAGGTTGTTGGTGAACCAGGTTTCCAGGCCGCTGCCCATGAAGGCTTCGCTTACGGCGAACCACTTGATGCAGGCGCCCACCAGCATCACCGCGGCGCTTAACACGGCGGTGAAGCGTACACCCATCTTGTCCAGGATGATACCGGCAAAGATAAGGAAGAACACAAAAACGTTCAGGAACACTTCCGAACCCTGCATGGTTCCGAAAGCGGTAGAGTCCCAACCGCGGGTTTCCTGCATCAGGTCCTTGATGGGGGAAAGGATGTCCATGAAGATGTAGGAACAGAACATGGCCAGGGCCAGCAGCAGCAGGGCTGTCCAGCGCATCGCGGCCGAATCGCGGAGGGTTGTTTTGATAGAATCTGCCATTTTTAAAAATTTTGAACCGCTAAATTAACGATTTATTTTTGAATCCCCAACGTTGTTTTGCCTTCCGTGCACTTCGCCGAACGCCATTTCGGGCGAAAAACGGCAAAATGGCGCAAAAACGCCCGGGTTCAGCGGCCCGGGCGAGAATAGTAGTAGTGATTTAAACAAGCGTTTAGAGGATGCTGGTGCGCTTGGTAAAGTCTATGATTTCCGGAATGTAGCCGAAAGCCAGGCCCGTGACGGTGTCGGCGCAGCCATAGTACACGGCTACGCGGCCGGTCGCGGGATCGTGCAGGGCGGCGCAGGGGAAGCACACGTTGGGCACGTCTCCCATGCACTCGTAAGGCGTCTGGGGAGAGAGGAGATAGGGACCGCTGCGGGCCAGCACTTTCCAGGGCTGGTCCAGGTCTAGGAGGGCGCTGCCAAAGCTGTACACGTAGCCGTTGCAGCTGCGCAGGACGCCGTGGAAGAACAGCAGCCAGCCTTCGGAGGTCTCGATGGGAACGGGGCCGGCGCCAATCTTCATGCACTGCCAGGCGCTCACTTCAAAGGGAGCGGGAGCCATCACGTGACGGTGGTGTCCCCAAAACTCCATATCCGGGGATTCGGAATAGAAGATATCGCCGAAAGCCGTATGACCGGTGTCGGACGGGCGGGACAGCATGGCGTATTTGCCGTTGATCTTGCGCGGGAAGAGGACGCCGTTGCGGTTGTAGGGCAGGAAGGCATTCTCTACCTGATGGAAGGTTTCGAAGTCTTCGGTCCAGGCCAGGCCGATGGTGGGGCCGTGATAGCCGTTGCACCAGCTAACCCAGTACTTCCCGTCGATGCAGGCCACGCGGGGGTCGTAGGCATAATCGCCGTCTATCTGCAGTTTCTCGGGCTTGATGTTCCAGTGGATGCCATCGGCCGAAAAACCGGCGTGAATGGCCATGCGGCGGTTGGTGTCGTCGCAGCGGAATACGCCGGCGTAGCCGCCCTTGAAGGGGACGACGGCGCTGTTGAAGATGCTGTTGGAATTGGCCAGGAGATCCCGGGGAATCACGGGATTGGCACTGTATCGCCACATGGTGGCCTGTGAGCCGGCGGGACGGTCTTCCCAAGGCATGTTGGGAAGGGCGGCTCCTTCAATTTTCAAACTCATATTAAACTTGCTTTCAGGTAAATCTTGTCGGTAATCGGACGGATATCTTCTCCCTTTTCCTGCATCTCGATGAGGCGGAACAGGTAGGCGGCACTTTTGGCCGATACTTCCTTGAGCGGCTGCTGGATGTAGGGGATGGCCGGGTCGAAGAGCCCATACACGTTGGAGAAGTCGAAGCCCACCAGGCGGATGTCCTTCTGGATGTGCACGCCGCGGCGCATCAGCGCCTTGATCAGGGCTACGCCGGGCACGTTGGACACGGGGATGAGGCCGTCAATCTTGCGGCGGATGATGTCGTCGGCCACTTTTTCGGCATCCTGTTCCACCGAGTTGAATCCCAGGTGGTATATGGGAGCGTCTTCTCCCATTTCTTCCCGGAAGCCGCGCTCGCGGTCCATCATACTGGAGATACGCATCGAATAGGAGGCCATCGCAATGTTCTTTGCGCCCTGCCTGCGAAGGCAGTCGATGGCCGTGTGGATGGCGCCCACGTTGTCTACCAGCACGGAGGGAACGTCCAGGTCGGGATGATAACGGTCGATGACCACGAAGGGTTTCCCGCTTTCCTGCAGTTGTTTTACATAGGTTTCGCCACCTTCGGGCGGCACCACGATGAAGCCTTCCACGTCACGGGCCAGGCTTAACTGGACCAGGCGGCCGAAGCGCTCGGGGTCTTCCTCGGTGCTGGAGAACAGGACGGTGTAGCCGTTCTGGTACATAATGTTCTCCATGTACTTGGCGATGCAGCCGTAGAAAATGTTGGAGAGGTCCGACAGGATGACGCCAACGACGTGCGTGCGTCCCTGGCGCAGCATACGGGCCGCGCTGCTGGGCCGGTAGTTCATACGCTCGGCCACTTCCAGGATGCGGCGTTTGGTGTCTTCGCTTACGCGGTATTTGTTTTTCCCATTGGCCTCGACGCGGTTGTTCATCACGAAGGATACCAGGGCGATGGATACGCCGGCCTCACGGGCGATGTCCTTGATTGTTACGTTTCTTGCCATAGCAAGGCAAAGATATAAAATTCTTTGCAATAATTGCTAAAATAATTTAACTAATTTTCAAAAAAAGAGGCCCCCGGGGAAGAGGGCCTCTTCATCAGAATCGTTCGGATTACTCTGTGGCCGGGAATGTGCACAGGTTGCCGTCCCATTCCACGAGGGCGTTCGCCACGTCTTCGGCATGGTCTTCGATGCCATTGACGGTAGCGCCCTCCATGTTGTTCATCTTGCTCCAATCCAGGTCGTAGGCGGTGTCGCCGGCCAGGTTCACGGTCTTGCCGTTCTCGGTTTCGCCGAACAGCCACTTGACCATGAGGCCTTCGGCGTCGTTGGCTACGTCGCAGAGGCCGGCCTTGATTTCGGAAGCGGCCAGGGGACGGTTCCAGACGCGGGCATAATCAAGATAGCCGTCGAAGAGCTGGGAGGTCGGGTAAGTATTGTTGCTGCCCCAGGACATGCCCACTTCGAAGCGCTCCAGGGTGAATTCGCTCATTTTGCTCTTGTCGATGGCGTAGGAGTTGACGAATTCGGCATTGTCATAGATGTCCATCTTGCCATCGGGATCCAGCACGACGGTGAGCACGTGCCATTCCTTGGCGGAGACGATGTAGAAGTCGTCGGAGCCTTCCTTCTTGACCTTGAGGTCCAGACCCCACTCATTGTTGTTGATGCGCAGGGCACCGGGAGCGGTGTCGTCGCAGCTGAAGCGGAAGAGGACGGCGGGATTCTCGTCCTTGGCCTCGAAGGTGCACAGACGGTCCACCTGGTTGCCGCTCTTCCAGCCGTTGGAGTAGAATTTCACCTGGAAGGTGCCGCCCTGGGCAAAGTTGTGGGCGTTCTCCTTGGTGAAGAGGAAGTTCTCGGAGATGGCCGGAGTGGGTTTCAGGACATAACCGGTACGGACGGCGTCCACTTCGGGCTGGACCTCACCGGCCTTCTGGGCAATCTTGATAGTCTGGAGGACGGTTTCGGTGTCCTTCTTGTACACCTTCACTTCGCCGTAGCGGATTTCCTCGGTGGGGTTGTCCTCGAGGGCGAGAGTGATGGTGTAAGAGGTTGCCTTTACTTCAGCCACAGTAATCCAGCTGGTTTGGGATTTTACGTCGATGGAGGCGTTGGAAACCACGTGGGCGGCGATGGTGCCGTCGGTTGCTTCACCCAGATAGTCAACGGTCTCGGAGTAGGGTTCGTCCTCAATCTTGGAATACTCGGCCTCTTCCTCGGCGCCGAAGGTAAGCTTCACGATGGAGGTGAGACCTACCTTGGAATCGGCATAGGCGAGGGCCGATCCGGGAACCACGGCCTTCGGGGTGATGACGAACTTGCTGTCCTCCACGGTGGCGGTGTAGTTGCCGTCGGTGAAGATGTCAACCTCGGTGCCGGTGATCTTTGCGTTCACAGAGTAAGCTACGTCGAAGGGATTGGTGTTTTCTACGGCATAGACCGTCTTGGGAATCACCAGCTTGAAGGCGCTGGCGATGGGAATGTTCACCTTGCTGTTGTCGCTTAAGGTAAGAACCACATTGTCCTTGGTGACTTCGATGTTCTTGAAGATGCCGTCCTTGAGGGTGGTGCCGCTCTCGAAACCGCCCAGCTCTTTCTCGGCGCCGGCGATCACAGCGTACAGCTTGCCGTCCTTTACATAGATATTGGTCACCTGGCTCACCAGCAGGTCCTTGCCTTCGAACTGGAGGGCTTCTCCGTCAATGGCCCATACAAGGTTGTCACCTTTCTTGATGACTTCCAGGGAACCGGCGCCGCCGGCAGAGATTTTCAGGGTAACCACGGTGCCGTCGCCGTAAGTGACGGTGACGCCTTCATCGGTCTTTTCCACCTTCTGCACATACTGACCCAGGGCCACTGCGTTGGCTGCCGCCATCTGTGCTTCCAGGTTTCCCACCTTGGTTTCGAGTGTAGTGACACGATTTCGGAGTTCCGTGTCATTATACTCCTTGGCGCAGCTCACCAGGAGCAGAGCCATTGCAAAAGCTGATAATAACTTTTTCATTGTTTTATAGTTGGTTATTGTTTATTGTGCACATTTATTCTTTGCGTCCTTCACCCAGGATACGGCGGCGCCGGCTTCGGGCGTAGTAACATAGTCTTTTTCGTTTTTCTGTCGTTCGCTCTTATCCCAGTCCATGTCCACGCCGGCTACGGAATCGCGGAAGATGTGGCCTTCGCCTTCGTTCATCTTCCAGTATCCCACCAGACCGTCGCTCTTTGCGTCCACGGAGCAAAGGGTAGAGGCAATGTCGCTCTGACTGCGGGCAATGTTCCAGATGCGCATCTCGGCCATGCGGCCGGTGTAGCTCTGGGAATTGCCGTAGCCGCCCCAGGACATGCCGATCTCAAAGCGGTTCAGCTTGAAAGCCTGGCTGCCCGACACCGAGTTCTCGGACGGTTCGTCCTTGACTCCGTTGATGTAGACAGAGAGGTTGGAGCCGTCCCATACCATGGAAATCATGTACCAGGTATTCTCTTCGAAGGTTCCGATTTCACCCACCTTGGCGGTTACGTAACGGCCGTTGGGGGCCACGATATCCAGGGATTTCCAGGGCTTTCCGTTCTCGTTGAAGCGCAGCAGCACCTGACCGCCGCCATCCTCGTTCCAGCAGCAGAAGCGGCACAGGTCGCCCACCTTGGACTTGAGGGTGTAGGGATGGGCCTTGATTTCCAGGGTCCAGTTGTCCAGTTCATAGCCATCGCCCAGCGTGTGGGTGCTGTAGATGTTGGTGGTATTGATATCCAGTGAATAGGTTTCCATGGTCTTTCCCACCTTGATGAAGATGCTCTTGGAGCCTTCCATAACGCTGGCATTGCCACCTTCAACGTAGGCTACCGAGAGAGGTATCACATAGTTGACACCCTCTTCGATGAAGCTGTTGTCCAGCATGGAAACCGACGTCAGGGGAGAAGTTGCGCTTCCCTTGGCAATGGTCACGCACTCATCGTGAATGAGGATGACGTTCTGCGGAACTGCTACATAGCTGGTTTTGTTGGCAGCATTGTATGCCTTCAGGGACAGGGTGTCATACATGATATGCACCTTCATGTCTTCCGTGGCAGGGCCGGTGGCCGAGACAGAGAAATTATAGGTAATGGGTACCTTGTCGGCCAGGATGCGGTCACTGGAAATGGGAGACGCATCGGTCCCCGTCACCAGGACAATCTCCTTGCCATACTGGAATTTGTCTGCCTGATTGCACGCGGTAAAGCACAGGGCGCTTACCGCTGCCAGTATAGGAATGATATACTTTTTCATAAGTGCAGTCTATTTGTGCGGGTTCACAATCTGGATGGCGCGGCGCAGGAACCCGTAGTTGGCGAAGTTGGTCATGGAATAACCTTTCTTCTTCAGGGCTTCCTGTCCGTTGTCATAGTCGTTGTCAATGTAGTAGGCGCCGAATCCGCCGCCCTGGCCCTGGGTAGCCTCGCTGGAGTGGCGGGCATAGGACTCGAGGGTATACATCTTCTCGCCGGCCTCGTTGTACCGGCCAGAGGGATAACCGCCGTTCAGGAAGTTGGCTCCTTCGCTGGAACTCTGCTCATATTGCTCGCAGTAGACCATCTTCTCGGCCGGGAAGCCGCTGGGGTTGTTGGGATTCGGGCCAACCTGTTGAGAGTAGGCCTGGCAAACCAGGTAATCTATCTTGGACTCGATGCTGGTCGGGGGAACGCCGCCGAAGTAGTCCACAATCAGGAGCTTCTCCGGGTTGGAACCCTGGGGACCGAAGTATTTGGAAACCTCGTCCACCACCCAGTCAATCTGGGTGCCGCCCCATCCTTCGTAGTCGAAGTCTACGCCGTCCAGGCCGTGGGTGTTCACAATGTCCACCACCAGGCGGCCATAGGCGCGGATCGATTCCTCGTCGTTGCCCGATACCGTCCACTTCTTTCCGTCCAGGTCGAATTCCTGGCCGTAGTAGGAAGCGTCGGCGTGCATCACGAACTTGGTGCCTTTCACCTTCTGGCAAAACTCCAGATCGGCATAAGCATTGGGGGAGTAGTCGTAGGTGTGCATGGGAGCGCGCTCGATTTCGCCTGTCTCGGGATTCTTCACGTTCCCGTAGAAGCAGGCGTCGGTGTACTCCTCTTTCATGGGCGTACCCATCCAGAGGTTCACGATATCCAGCGAATCGGGCAGGGACATCAGGCGCGGGCGCATGTTCTTATATTCGATGTACAAGCTTGTGGATCCCTCCGGCGGGGCCCAACGGGCGAAGTACACATAGGAGATGGTGTGCTTGGACGCCTTCCATTCACGGAGTTCCGTGTAATAGGGGTCGTTCACCGAGTCCTCGATGTTCATGGTCTTGAAGTGCTGGAGCTCCATCTTCTCAATCTTGGTGTTGCAGGAAGAGAAAGCCGCCAGGGCGAGGACTGCACTGATAATATATTGAATCTTTTTCATACTCGTCCTAAATTAGTTGTTGAACGGCTTCTGGTCCCACCACAGGCGTACGCCGGCATTGTCCTGACCGCCCAGCGCAGCTACGCCCGAGGCATAGCCTTCGGCGTTGTCGGTCTGCTCGGACACGGGATAAGGGGTGCGGCGGATACCCTGGGAGGTGGGGATAATGTCCTCTGCGTAGTTCTTGCTGGGAGCGATGAGCACCGGGTAGTGGAGGCGGCGGTATTCGGCCCATGCCTCGGCCCCGTTGGGGAAGAGGGCGATCCACTTCTGGGTGGCAATCTTTTCCAGCTTCTTCTCTTCGCTGAGTTTTTCGTTCCAGGCGATGGTGACGGTGGAAGGAGCGGTGACGGTCATCTTACCTACGGCCGCTTTGTAGTCGGCGGGTTTGGCCGTGGTGTTGGAGATATAATCTGCGGCACCGGTTGCTTTCCATTCTTCGAAGGAGAGTTTGATGCCTGTCTCGTAGAAGTCCTTCGCGGTACCGCCCATGCTCCAGCCGATGAGCGCACCCTCGGCGCGCAGGAAGGCGACTTCCGCGGCGTTCATCCAGGAGACCTTATAGACAGAAGCGTTGGGGGCCGACACCTTGTTGGCGGTGTTCTTGTAGTCGCTCCAGCTGCTGGGATTGATGCCCGGACGAACGCCATGGAATTTACCGTCATTGGCGGCTTTTACCATGAAGAAGGTTCGGGGATCGCTGTATCCATTCAGGTAGGAGTCCATGGAAGCGCCCATCTGTACGTCGGCATCGTTCATCTCTACATTAATGGACAGAACCGGGTGGTAAGGGGCTTCGTTTACGATAGCGTTGTCTGCATTGGCCTCCATTACGCCATAGGGGTTATCGATGGATTTCTCGGCCTCTTTGCGGGCCAGTTCAGCATTGGCGAAACGCACGCGCATGGCCAGACGCAGACGCAGGGAGTTGGCAAAGCGCACCCACTTGGCAGGGTCGCCGCCATAGACCAGGTCGTAATCTTCCAGGAGTGTGGCACCGCTGGCGGCCAGGGCACCCAGGGTTTCGATGGCATCGTCCAGTTCCTCGAAGAACTGGGTGTATACCTCTTCCTGTGTATCATACAGGTTGTGCAGGTCGCCGAACTTGGAATAGGAGATGGGACCGAAGTAGTCGGTTACATGGTGCATGGTTGCCACCTTGATGATGTTGGCCAGGGCCAGTTCGTTCTCCATGCCGCCGTTTTCTTTGACCGCATTCACGAAATCCAGGTAGCTGCCCATGCCCAGCTGGTACTTGATGGTCCACATGCGCTTAGGCCACTGGTCGGTAACCTTCCAGCCCACGTGCTCGGACCAGCCCAGCGGCGTCATATAACCGCACCAGGCGTCGGCGCACAGGTTGTACATATTCTGATAGTCGGAGTCCAGGTATTCGCCATAGCGGTAGATGAACACCGAACGCTGCAGGTTCTGCAGGGTGGTACCGATGGCCAGACCGTCCTGGCGCATCTGCTCCTTACTCACGCCAAACTGGTCTTGGTTCATCTTTTCAAAGCCTTTGGTGCAGGAGGTCAGGGTGGCGGCGATGGCTGCAATGCCAAGGATGCTGTTCAATATCTTTTTCATATTCTTGTCCTCCATTATTTAACAATACAGACGGCAACGCGGTTCGAAGCAGCGGACTTGGAGGCGTCTCGGTCGGTACCGGTGGCGGCGCTGCGGATGCGGCTGGCGTCGATGCCGACCTTCTTGAGCATTTCCACCACCTTGGCGGCGCGTTTCTCAGACAGCTTGCGGTTCACGGCAGGGGTGCCGGTACCGCTGTCGGCATAACCGGTGACGGTGATGAAGGCCTCGGGGTTGTCCTTGAGGATCTGGGCAATCTGTCCCAGCTTCAAAGCTTCGTCGGGACGGACTTCGGCCTTGCCGATGACAAAGTACACATCGTCGTTGTAAGTTCCGTTCAGGGTCTTGGCAGGAACCTGCTCGATCACCTTCACTTCCTTGACAACTTCTACGGGAACTTCCTTGATGATTTCCTTCACGATAGGATCGGCTGCAACCGTAACGGGAGCGGACGGCTTGGCTGCGGTCTCGCCGCCGAACTTCACCTTCACGGAGAAGCCCAGGCTGCGGGTGGAAGGCTGCATGAAATAGTCGATACCCTGGTTGTAAGTGCCCATGATGGCCGTCATTTCGGGATCGAAGGGAGCCTTCAGATAAAGCATGGCCAGGTTGTTCCCCACTACTGAGAGATTGAGCCCCTTGAGCCAGCCGCAACCCCATTTGGCAACGGGGAAGTCATAGCCCAGGGAAATCTCGGCCAGGCGTACGTTGGTGGCGTCATAGACATACTGGCTCATGACACCGTTGGTGCTGGGACCGGTTCCAATGACTTTGTAGTAGCTCTCGAAGTCGTTCGTCTTCATGCCGTTGAATTCCATGAAACCGGATTCGCGGGCGTTGGCTGAATCCTGGGATACGCCAAAGTAATCCATGACGGCCTGGGTCTTGGAGACTACCACGCCGCCCAGACGGGCCGTGAAGAGGAAGTTGGCGGTAAAACCGCCGAAGCCCAAGTGGCCACCCCAGCTGAGACGGTGCTTGGCGTCGGTGCTGCCGGCATAGATGTAATGGTCCTCGTTATAGTCGGCCTGGATCATTCCCGCGCTGTTCAGGTTATAGTAGCCGTTTTCGTCCACGGCAATGGTAGAGACATAGATGTCACCCAGGGAGCCGCCTTCGTACAGGAAGGAATTGATGCCGCCGAAGCCGCCCATGGACAGTTTGTTGCCATCATAGACTTCGCCGGTAGCGGGATCTTTGAAGTGCAGATCCACAATCCGGTTCTGGTTCCAAGTCCATGTGAAATAGGTCCCCCAGTTGAATTTGCCTACGGAGTCGTTGTAACGCAGGGACATTTCCACACCCTCGTTGTCTACCTGACCGCCATTGAGCCAGATGCTGCTGTTGGTGGAAGTGGCCGACAGACGGGGATTGTAGAACTGATTGAAAGTACTGGCCTTATAATAAGTAGCGTCCAACTGGACCTTGCTGTCGAAGAAGTGGATGTTGGTACCTACTTCCCAGGACTTGGTGCGCTCGGGCTGCAGGGTGGTGTTCTCACGCTGGTTGATGCGCGTCACCACGCCGTTCTTCTGGGTATTACGGGGATCCAGCAGATAGAGGGCGGGATCCGGGGAGTTACCTACCTCGGAATAAGAGGCACGGATCTTCCAGTAGGGGAAGAACTTGCTCTTGAGGGCCGGAATCAGTTCGGTGACGATGCCGGACAGGCCGACGGTAGGATAGGTGATGGCACCGGCGGTCCACAGGGACGAGTTCCAGTCGGCGCGGAAGGTCATATCCAGATAGACCTTGCTGCGGTAACCCACCTGGGCGTTGGCGAAGACCGACTGGTTCTGGTAGTGGAAACCGTCCGAGAACACGGTGGATTTACCGCTGGACAGGTCCAAGTTGGATAGGTCGAACTTGTTGTTCACGGTCATGAGCGGAGCGTTGATGAAATCCTGACGAGAAATAACGTCATCGATGTTGGCGCCCACTACACCGGAAATGTTAACGACATTGTCGCCGAAGTATTTGTTGAAGGTAGCCAGCACTTCGCCGAACTTCTGCTCGTTGTACTGTTTGTTGTTGCGGTATTTACCGTGTTTGGAGCCTTCGGTGAAGAGGGTGTTGGTGCCGGCATCGAACTTCTGCTCCTGCAGTTCGTCAGTGCGGTCCAGTTTGGCGCGAGCGCTCAGGGTGAGCCACTTGAAGGGCTTGTATGAGAGCTGGGCGCTGCCCATGAGGCGGTTCTTGTTGTTCTGCCACTTCTGGTGTTCTGTAATCCAGTAGGGGTTTTGCATGGACATCACAAAGTCGTAGGGCCAGAACTGGGTCTTGAGGCCACGGCCGTTGTCGTAGCGTTCATAGATTTGCACCTTGGAAAAGTCGTCACCTGCAGGGAAAAGATACACGGGGACCACCGGGTTGCCGAATTCACCCTGGGAAATCATATTCTGTTCGAACACGCGGCCATAGGTGAAGTTAAGGTCCATGGAGAGGATGTCCTTCACCAGGTCGGTGGTATTGCGAACCGACACGTTGTAGCGTTTCACATTATTGTTATGCACGATGCCGCGGGCGTTGGCCACGGAAGCCGAGATATAGGTCTGGCTGCGGTCATTGCCGGTAGACAGGGAGATAGCATTTACCTCGTTCACGCCGGTCTGGAAGAAATCACGCGGGCTGTACGTTGACGGGGTGGCCAGTTTCTCGCCCCAGCTGTAGTAGGAACCCATGGAAGAGGGACCGTACGTGTTCTGGAACTCGGGCATGATGTATGCGCGGGAGAAGGTGGTGCTGTTGGAGTAGCTGATATCCAGCTTGTCTTTCCCACCTTTCTTGGTGGTGATGATGATGACACCGTTCGCTGCACTGGCGCCGTACAAGGCGGCGGCCGAAGGACCGGAAAGCACCGAGATGCTCTCGATGTCGTCCTGGTTCAGCGTGCCCAGCACGTCGCCGGTAGCGCCGGCGCCTTCCAGTTTGATGTCGGATCCTTCACCGCTGCCGGGATCGGCGCCTCGCAGGGACTGCATGGGAATACCGTCGATCACATACAACGCATTGTTGTTGTTGTTGATGGACTTGGAACCGCGCATCACGATACGCGAAGAACCGCCCACGCCCGTAGAGGACTGGCTGATAGAGACACCGGCAACTTTACCGTTGAGGCCGTTCACAAAGGAACCCACGGGGCTCACGGACTCAATCTTGGCCTGTTGCACGTTGTAAGAAAGGGATTTCTCCTCCTTCTTGATGCCCATGGCCGTGACCACCGTCGCGTTGAGGACGTTGTTGGCCGCTGCCAGAGTTACGTTGATCACGGAGCGTCCGGCAATCTGTTCCACGGCGTCTTCCTGACCGATGAAAGAGAAACGCAGGGCCTGAGCCGCAGCCGGGACGGAGAGGAAATAATGACCGTCCAGGTCTGTGATGGCACCGACCGTGGTGTTTCCTTCCACTGTCACGCTGGCGCCAATGAGCGGCTCTCCGTATTCGTCGGTGACGGTACCCGTGATGGTCCTGTCCTGGGCCAGGGCGAGCGTGCCACAGACGAACATCCCGACAAATGCCGTAAATGCACTTGCCAGAACTTTCTGTAGTTTGTGACTCATAGAAGTTGGTTATTGGTTAAAAAATAATGTGCTATAATGTTTTAGCGACGCAAAGATAACAAAGAATCCCGAATAATCCCAAGTTTTTTGCTAAAACATTTTTACCTATTTTTGCAATCGCTGGGGAACGCTTTGATTATCAAGACTTCCGCTGTTGAGACTCCATTCACAACCGGTTGCACGGCGAACTCTACGGTATCGGCCGGATCCGGCATGGTGAACTTGACATGGATGGTGTCCCGCTCGTCGGCTTTCATCTTTCCGGGCTGACGCATGCGCAGGTACGGTTGCCATTCGGCGGGGATTTCAAAGCGGATATCGGCCTTCTTTTGATTGCCGTTTCCGTGGCGGAAGAAGACGTCGCGGGTCTCTCCGGCTTCCTGGGTGCCGAAATGTAGCACCTTGTGGCTCATGTACAGGCCCTCGCCGTAGTTGTAGGGGCGGTCTTCCTCAATGGGGTGGTTAAAGCCGATGACCTCTCCCTTGATGACGAAGTTGCGCACTTTCACCGGAGAGTTCCGGTAGTAGACGTCGATGCTTTCCATCATGAGGCCGGGCCGGTAGGCGGGGTCGTATGTGATTTCCAGCACTTCGTCTTCGCCGGGCGCAACGGGTTTGCGGTCGAAATGCACCTGGGTGCAGCCGCAAGGGGTGTACAGCTGGACGGGATAGAGGGTGTCGGCATAGTCGTTCCGGCACAGGAGGCGGAAGGTGACCGGGCCGTCAATCTCCTTGATCTTGCCCAGGTCGGCCTCGGTGCTGGTGGTGGTCCGGATGGTGCGGATACCGTCCCTGGGGCCGCAGGCTGCGACCCCCAGGATGACGGCGGCTAAAAGGAAAAGTGTGTTTCTCATCAAAGTCCGGATACGGTATCGTTATACAGGCCAAAGCCGTTGATCACGGGGCTGGCCAGGGATGATTTGATTTGAATCTTGACAGCGTCGGTGGTAACGCTGGAACCCAGCAGGATGCGCTTGTAGCCGATGGTGGTGCCGCTCTTCCAGGTGCTCCAGCTTCCGTTTTTCTTCACCTGCACGGTGAAGCTTTCCACGCGCTGACCCAGGGGAATATATTCCTGCAGCATCACCCGGTTGAAGGTCTTGCTGCCGTTGAGAGTAATCTCGATTTCGGCGGTCTTCACGTTGTCGTCGGTGGCGAAGTACGTGTCGTAGTTGCCGTCCAGGATGTTGGCGGCGGCATAGCCGCTGTAGTTTCCGCGCACGGAGGCCGATGTAGCCGTGGCACCGTCGGCCAGATTGGTGCCGAAGATGGCGGTGCGCATGGCGGTGAAGTCTTCAATGATCTTCTTCTCCCTGGCGTCGATGACGCCGGCGTCAGACGGGGGAACATTCATCAGGAACACGCCGTTGCGGCCCACGCTCTCGTAGTAGAGCTTCATCAGGTCCTTGGCCGACTTGCGGCTGTCGTTGGCGCCGTAGAACCAACCGTTGTGGTCGCCGATGGCCTGGATGGAGAAGTCGCATTCGGCGGCGCACCAGGTGTCGCCGTTCTTGTCTCCCTGGGCCAGGTAGGTCTCATAGTTTCCCGGCAGGTTGGAAGGGGACAGGCCGCGGCCGTTGATGTTGATGGTGGCCCAGTTGGTCTCTCCGGCATCGCCGTTTTCGTTGCCCACCCAGCGGCAGCCGGGGCCGCCGTTGGAGAAGATGACGCAATTCTGGTTCTCGTTCAGGATGGCCTGGTTCACACTGCTCCAGTTGAAGTTGCCGGCGTGATTGCCGTCCAGCCAGAACTCGGTGACGGGAGCGTATTTGGTCATGAGGTCCTTTGCCGCGTTCTTGAAACGCGTCTCATAAGTACTGGTGCTCACGCCCGAGACCTCGATCATGCGGTCCCAGGGGGAGAGGTAGATACCCATGTTCACACCATATTTATTACAGGCGTCGCGAAGGCCCTGCAGGACGTCGGTGTGGTTGGTGCAGTTGGCATTGGCCACGTCGGTGGTGCTTTCCGGATTGTCCCAGAGGCAGAAACCGTCGTGGTGCTTGGCGGTAATGATAATCTCCTTGAAGCCGTTGTCATGAGCCACTTTCACCCACTGGTCGGTGTCGATGGTGGTGGGATGGTAATTGGACAGCAGCAGGCTTTCGCTCCAGGCTTTTCCGTTGCAGGTGCTGTTTTCCCCGTCCCAGCCGCTGAAGGTGGCCTGGCCGTAATGGTAGAACATCAGCATCTCCTGCTTCTGCCAGGCAATCTGGCCTTCCGTGGGAAGGGCGCCGTAGGCGGCGGGATCCTCGGGAAAGGTGGGCTCAATCTCCGGTCCGGGTCCGGGTTCGGGTCCGGGTCCGGGTTCGGGTCCGGGTCCGGGTTCGGGTTTGTAGGTTCCCTTCACGGTTACGGTGCAAGTGGCCTTGAAACCTCCGTCGCGGGTGGTGACGGTCATCACCGTTTCGCCTTCGGCCAGGGCCTTTCCTTTACCATCGGCCTCGATGCTGGCTACTTCCGGTTTCTCGGAAGTCCAGCTGAAACCGGTTTCGCTGGCGTTCGCGGGCTGGATTCTCACCGTTCCGGAGAGGTCGAAATTCGACCCTGCGGTCAGGTCCAGGGAGGTGCGGGTAAGGCTTACGCCCGTTACTGCAACGCGCCCGTCCGGGCTGGGAACATCTTTAGTGGGAGTGCAGGTGCATCCGATGGCCAATACCAGGCTCAGCGAAAACAGCTGTTTCCAGAATCTCATAGTAAGTATTGTGTTAAAATGTTTTAGCGTTTAGCGTAAAAAAATCCGCGACAAATATACGAATAATATTTTCTTTTTTGCTATACTATTGACAGAACTTTTGTTACGCTTTGACAAAGCAATCGGTTGCGCAGCCCGTTTGGGCAGAAGAAGAAAAAAATGATTATCTTTGTACACTATGCTCGAATTGTTGGACAAGATAGGCGGGCCCGAAGACCTGAAAAAACTGAAACTTTCTCAGCTGAAACAGCTGTGTGCAGAACTCCGTCAGTACATGGTGGAGTGCTGTGCCGTGAATCCCGGTCATCTGGGATCCAGTCTGGGCGCGGTAGACCTCATCGTTGCGCTACATTATATATATAATACGCCGCAGGACAAAATTGTCTTCGACGTGGGCCACCAGGCCTATGCGCACAAGATCCTGACGGGCCGAAGGGAGGCTTTCAAGCTAAACCGCAAGGCGGGGGGCATCAGCGGCTTCCCCAAGCGGGATGAAAGCCCCTACGACGCCTTTGGCGCCGGACACTCGTCCACGTCCATATCGGCCGCCCTGGGCTTTGCCGAGGCTGCGCGTCTGCTGGGCAGCGGAGATAAGGCCATCGCAGTCCTGGGAGACGGCGCCCTCACCGGCGGCCTGGCCTGGGAAGGTCTGAACAACGCCGGCTCTTCCAAGGCCGACATCCTGGTTATCCTGAACGACAACAACATTTCCATCGACCCCAACCTGGGCGGCGTGCATGAATACCTGCTCAAGGTAACCACCCATCCCGTCTACAACCGGCTCAAGAACCGCGTGTGGAATTCCTTGGGTGAGGGCAAGACCCGCGAATGGGTGCAGAAGCGCGTGATAGACACCAAGTCCAACCTGGTACGCTCCAGCGGCGGCGCCATCTTCGAGGCGCTGGGCTTCCGCTACTTCGGCCCCGTGGACGGCAACGACATCGAACAGCTTACGGCCATCCTGTCGCGCCTGAAGAATCTGCGCGGGCCCCGTCTGCTGCACATCCATACCCGCAAGGGCTTCGGCTATGCGCCCGCCGAGGAAAATCCCACCGTGTGGCATGCTCCGGGCCGATTCGACCCCGCCACCGGCGAACGCATCAAGACCGTCTATCCGGCATCCCGCTATCAGGATGTCTTCGGTCAGGTGCTCATCGAGCTGGCCCGGCAGGATCCCAAGGTGGTGGGCATTACCCCCGCCATGGCCAGCGGCTGCGGCATGGCGCCCTTCGCCGCCGCCTTCCCCGACCGCTTCTTCGACGTGGGAATCGAGGAAGGCCATGCCGTCACCTTCAGCGCCGGCCTGGCTGCCGCGGGCATGAAACCCTATTGCAACATTTACTCGTCCTTCTCCCAGCGGGCCTACGACAACATTATCCACGACGTAGCCCTGCAGAACCTTCCGGTGGTCTTCTGCTTTGACCGCGCCGGTATGGTAGGGGAGGATGGCGCCACCCATCACGGCTGCTTCGACCTGGCGGCCTACCGCAGCATTCCCGGCGTCACCATCGCCGCGCCGCGCAACGAGGTCGAGCTGAAGCAGCTCATGTATACCGGCCTGTCCAAGCAGGACGGTCCTCTCATCATTCGCTATCCGCGCGGGATGGGAGAAGGAACGCCCTGGCAGGAGACCCCGTTCGAGGCTCTTCCGCTGGGTAAGGGCCGGAAGCAGCTGGAAGGCAAGGGCGTAGCCATCCTGGGCCTGGGCCCGGTGGTGAACCGCGCTTTGTCGGCGGCCCACCGTTGCAAGGCCGAGACCGGCAAAGGCCCTGCCGTGTACGATATGCGCTTCCTGAAGCCCCTGGATACCGAAATTATGGAAGAGGCCGGGAAGTACAAAGCGATAATTACGTTAGAAGACGGCGCCCTCAAGGGCGGTCTTTACGGTGCGGTGAGCGAGTACTTCGCCGGACGCACCGATGCTCCTATTATTAAGGGAGTGGGCATCCCGGACCGTTTCATCGGCCAGGATACCCAGAAGGCCCAGTGGGCGTCCTGCGGGTTGGACGAAGAATCCATTTACGAACTTGTCACAGATATGATCAAAAATCTGTGAAAAAGTTTTGCGGATTCAAAAAAAGTTCCTACCTTTGCAGTCCTTTCAGCGATGAAGGATTCGTGAGCGCCGATATAGCTCAGTTGGCCAGAGCACGTGATTTGTAATCTCGGGGTCGTGGGTTCGAATCCCTCTATCGGCTCAAAGGAGCTTTGAAAATATTGACAAGCAACAATTTGGGAGGTTCGCATAGTGGCAATTGCGGCGGACTGTAAATCCGCTCCCTCAGGGTTCGGTGGTTCGAGTCCACCACCTCCCACAAATTCGAAAAATTTCGGAGAAATTTTGCGGAAGTAGCTCAGTTGGTAGAGCATCAGCCTTCCAAGCTGAGGGTCGCGAGTTCGAACCTCGTTTTCCGCTCCAAAACAGGATTAAGCCGGTGTAGCTCAGGGGTAGAGCGCATCCTTGGTAAGGATGAGGTCATGAGTTCAATTCCCATCACCGGCTCTTTTTTTGGGTTTAGGCCCTTTTAAAAGCAACAATTGTTTAAACAATAATAAAACTATGGCAAAAGAAACATTCCAGAGAACCAAACCGCATGTCAACATCGGTACCATCGGCCACGTTGACCACGGTAAGACCACCCTCACCGCCGCCATCACCAAGGTGCTCGCCGAGCGTGTATCCGGTAACGCCGACAAGGTGAAGTCCTTCGACCAGATCGACAACGCCCCCGAAGAGAAAGAGCGCGGTATCACCATCAACACCGCTCACGTAGAGTATGAGACCGAAAAGCGTCACTATGCTCACGTTGACTGCCCTGGCCACGCCGACTATGTGAAGAACATGGTAACTGGTGCTGCCCAGATGGACGGTGCTATCCTCGTGGTGGCCGCCACCGACGGTCCTATGCCTCAGACCCGTGAGCACATCCTGCTCGCCCGTCAGGTTAACGTGCCTAAGATCCTCGTCTTCATGAACAAGGTAGACCTTGTGGATGATGAAGAAATGCTCGACCTCGTAGAAATGGAGATCCGTGACCTCCTCGCTTTCTACAAGTTCGACGAGGACTGCCCTATCATCCGCGGTTCTGCACTTGGTGCTCTGAACGGTGAGAAGGTTTGGGAAGACAAGGTCATGGAGCTCATGAACGCTGTGGATGAGTACATCCCGCTGCCCGAGCGTCTGGTTGACAAGGACTTCCTGATGCCTATCGAAGACATCTTCTCCATCACCGGTCGTGGTACTGTGGTTACTGGCCGTATCGAGTCCGGTACCATCCACGTGAACGATCCCGTAGAGCTGGTTGGCTTCGGTGACGAACCTCGCACCTCCGTTGTGACTGGTGTTGAGATGTTCCGCAAGCTCCTCCCTCAGGGTGAGGCTGGTGACAATGTAGGTCTGCTCCTCCGTGGTGTTGACAAGAAGGAAGTGAAGCGTGGTGAGGTTGTTGCCAAACCCAAGTCCATCACTCCTCACACCGAGTTCAAGGCTCAGATCTATGTTCTGAAGAAAGAAGAAGGTGGCCGTCACACTCCTTTCCACAATCACTATCGTCCTCAGTTCTTCATCCGCACGCTGGATGTTACCGGTGAGATTTTCCTCCCGGACGGCGTAGAGATGGTAATGCCTGGCGATAACGTGGAAATCACCGTGAAGCTCATCACTCCTGTAGCTATGAACAACGGTCTGCAGTTCGCTATCCGCGAAGGTGGTCGTACCGTTGGCGCTGGCCAGGTGATCGGCATCATCGAGTAATTTTCTCGAAGCCATTCCAAAAAGTGAGGGCTCAGACGTGAGTCCTCACTTTCCCACAGGGGAATAGAACAAGGGTAGTTCAGCGGTCTCCAAAACCGTCGATGTGGGTTCGAATCCTGCTTCCCCTGCAAATATCAAAGGTTACGATTTGGTAAATGTTTAACCGTAGGTCCCGGATTCCCGCTTCCAATTTTTCCGGAACCCATTGTAAGCAAAGATGAGAAAGTTCATTAACTATCTGAAAGAGTGCGCTCAGGAACTCACCAAGAAGGTGACGTGGCCCACTTGGGAAAAGCTGCAGAGTTCTGCCCTGCTTGTCCTGGTAGCTACGTTGATCCTCGCTGTGGTCATTTTCCTGATCGACTTTGCTTTCCAGCATCTGATGGAGTTTATTTACGCACTGTAACTGATTAGTACACCTTATGGCTGAAAAGAAATGGTACGTACTGCGTACCGCGGGAACCAAAGAAAAGAAAGCCGCCGACTACCTGATCAAGGAAATTGAAAGACACAAAGATTTGCAAGCAATTGTGGATCAAGTTCTTGTGCCCGTCAAGAAAGAGATCGTGACTAAGAACGGCAAGCGCAAGGAGGTAGAGCGTCTGCTCTTCCCCGGCTATGTGCTTATCCACGCCGAACTTAATCCCGACCTCGAGTACGTCATCCGTAACGGTATCCCCGGCATGAGCGGTTTCCTCACCGAGAAAACCGGCAATGGTCCCACCGAGCGTGTCCCCGTTCCCATCCGCGACGAAGAAGCCCAGCGCATCCTCGGCGTCCAGGACGAGAACGCCGTGAACGCAGCCGAAACAGAGGTGAACTTCTCCGTTGGAGAGAGCGTCCGTATTACCGACGGTCCTTTCAGCGGCTTTGACGGTACCGTAGACGAAATCCTTCAGGACAGAAGCAAACTGAAAGTAGTGGTTGTGATCTTTGGAAGGAAAACCCTTCTGGAACTCAGCTTTACACAAGTAACTAAAGAGTAGATTTAAATCATGGCAAAAGAAGTATCCGGATTCATTAAGCTCCAGATCAAAGGTGGAGCAGCGAATCCTGCGCCCCCGGTAGGACCGGCACTCGGTTCCAAGGGCCTCAACATCATGGACTTCTGCAAGCAGTTCAACGCCCGCACCCAGGATCAGGCCGGTAAGGTTCTCCCTGTGGTGA
>Ga0247610_10001774_pt1 | contig 26052 bp, 22 predicted proteins | sample 174DNAGHGhighgp2_FD_193483 | JGI IMG/M metagenome (GOLD analysis project Ga0247610, IMG submission 193483) | Sheep rumen microbial communities from Palmerston North, Manawatu-Wanganui, New Zealand - 1742 DNA GHGhigh gp2 | ecosystem: Host-associated > Mammals > Digestive system > Stomach > Rumen...
TGCGGTGCAGTGGCTCCAGTCGAACGGGTTCGGCGTGTCGGGCACGCACGTGCCGTTCGACCTGTGGTGCGTCATGGGCACCGTGTTCGGGAAGGTGCTGAAGGTGTGGCGTGGCATAGCCAAGAGGGACATGAGGAGGATGCCGTCCTGGATGTACGTCGAGTTGCAGGAGGTGTTCGAGGGGCTGAACACTGGTTGCAGGTGGTCGGACTTGTCGGTTGCTTCGAGGAAGGAGTGGACGAGGCTGATATGGGAGGCGTTCAGGAGGATGCGGTCAATAGGTCTGGCGTGGGACTTGCCGAACAAGGGCGACAACGGGAGGACCGCGTTCTGGACGAAGGCGATGCTTGAGAGCACGTGCGTGTACCGCAGGGTTGACAAAAAGGACGAGCAGGCGTGCGCCGCCGAGTGGGGCGACGAGTACGAGCCGTGCGGTTTCAAGGTGAACGTCAAGGGCAACGCGGTGTTCAAGTTCTGCTGGCAGAAGGGGGGCAACTCCCCTGCGGTCGTGCAGGTGAGGGAGTACGAGCACGACGCGAAGAGGGTGCTCGGTGTCAAGGGGTGGTCGTACTGCTTCCAGATGATTTGGGCATCGTGGCTGGTGCAGTACCGCAACTACTGGGTGAAGCACGGTCTGAGGTACGACACGTGCGTGCTGGAGTGGTCGCAGAAGGAGATGCTCGAAGGCTTCAGGGACAGCGTGTTCGAAATCAGGCATTTGTCAACGGACGAGATGAGGAGGGTGCTGGAGTACCATACCCGCAGGTACGTGCTGGAGCACGACGACGGGAGACCCGCCCATATCGAGGACGTGTCGGTGGTGAGGCGGTGCGTGCTTTCGTGGACGATGCCGAAGACGCTTGAGAACGAGGCTGTGCTTGTGAAGGACGAGAGGAAGCGCAACCTGACGCTCGCCGAGTCGAAGGTGGAGGAGGTGCCAGACGAGGTGAGGCTCGCGAAAAGCAGGCAGGAGGAAATCAACAGGGAGAACGCGAAGAGCGTGGTGACGCTTGACGGGAAGCGCATAAGCACCAGTCAGAGCGTGATTTGCAGTTCGTCGGTCGGTTCCGACGGGGTGAGGAGAATCACCATCGGAATCAACCAGCGCGGGTACACCCACAAGCACGGGGTGCAGTCGCTCAGCAAGGAGGACAGGTCGAGGCTGAAAATCAACGCGCACACGTCCGCCGAGGTGGACTACAGCTCGTTGCACCTGAACATAGCCTACGCCCTGAACGGGAAGACCTTCAGCGGGGACGGGTACGACATCGGCAGATGGTACAGGCAGTACCACCTGACGCACGAGGAGGCACGTAGCATATGCAAGATGATGACGCTCAGGATGTTCAACGCCAAGAACAGGACTCAGGCGATATACTCCTTCAAGAAGACGTGGAACGAGAAGCACGGTCGGGACAAGAAGGAGTACATTGACTGGCTGTACGACGTGTACGACGGAATCATGCTGAAGCATCAGGCGATTGCCCACGAGTTTTGCAGGAACAGGGGCGTTTACTTCATGCATCTGGACGGCATCCTCATCCGCGAGGTGTGCCACAGGCTCGTGCGCGAGGGTATCTGCGCCCTGTCGGTGCATGACTCCGTGATAGTCGAGAAGCAGTACGTCGAGAAGGCGAAGAGCGTTATGGTGGAGGAGTACGCGAAGATGTTCAACGGCTCCGTAATCAAGGTGAAGTGATGGGGGACAACGGTATGGTTTCGATAGAGAGGATAGCGAGAAGGATAGTGGCGGACAGCGGGAATGCGCTCGACGAGTACTACCGTTTCTACAACAACGGCGAATGGGTGATAAGGGTCGTGAGGCAGGTGGTCTCGCTCCTTGCGGAGATGGAGGGGAGCATGTCGAATTTCTCGGCGGACATCCCGAAGCTCGAAGGGAACGAGGGGTACATCGGGGACGCTGACGTGAAGGAGCTTGACACGGACTCCTGCTCGCGGGAGCTTAAGTCCAGGATTGCCGAGATGAAGAAGAAGTACGCCGAGTGGGAGAAGGCGGACGGCGCGGGTCAGGCGAAGCTATCGGACGAGTACAAGGCGATTGTCCTGACCTTGAAGGACTACATGACGGCGTATGAGCAGTCGTGCGTCACGACCTTCAGGAACCGCTACGTGGAGGACGAGAGGAACGTGAGGGACCTGCTGGACATCATGCACAGGAACGGGACGAAGGTGATGAACGACAAAATCGGGCAAAACACTGGAGACGACTTGAAAAATCGGCAAGACAAGCCATATTAATTGTCGTCGGGAATGTTTCCCGCGTTTTTCAAACCTAGGTCAGCAAGTCAAAGGAGAAAAAATGAGCGTAAAACTTGAATGGCAGGAAGATTCGGAAGCCATGACCATCGCCACCGAGCTTATCGAGAAGGTAAGCGACACACTGGACGAGTTCAACGGAATCGACCCGTCGAAAATCCGCTTCATCCGCATCATGGGCAGGCAGAACGGCAAGCCCCAGAAGGTCACGTCCGTCGGCTTCCCGTTCAACATCGACATTACGTCGTACCTCTACTACATCGAGATTGACGACGAGCAGTGGAAGAAGATGGACGAAGCCCACCGCGTCGCGACGGTCTTGGAAGCCCTGATGGAAATCGCACCAGGCGGTATGGACCCGCAGTCCGCCAACTACGGCAAGAAGCGCAAGAAGGACTTCAACGGATACCGTGTCGTCATCGACATGCTCGACGGTCGCTACGACTGGAACCTCCCAGGTTCGACTGGTGTCCGCAACATCCTCGATGAGAACGACAAGGGCAACGGTGGCGGAAACGGCATCGGAAGCCTGACGGAAGAGGACAAGAACAACCTAGACAGTCTTCTTTCCTAGTCGAAGCGATTCGACGTTCGGGAAGGAAAGGAATAAAAGACACTGGCACGTCCCTTTGCCATAGAAATCCACATCGCGTGTCTTTTCCCCGCAGGGTAGCAATATCCTGCGGGTTTTTCTTTTTTCGGAGGAATGGTATAATAACTGGTACGAGTATTAGAACACAGGAGCCATGCCATGCAACCCGAATGGTCGAAGACGGATTTGAAGAAGACGAGGAACGAGACGAAGCGCAGTGCCTCGTACAAGCCGACGAAGCGCAGGAACAAGACGATGAAGTACATGAATTCCGAAGGCCGCCTCGTCAACACGAAGGAATACGCGCTGGCATGGGGTGTCATCAACAAGCCGTACTCGTCCGAGGAGCTGAGGGAGAAATGCCAGGACCCAGACGCGCCGTCGTACAATTTCATCGTCGGCAAGTGCTGGAACGGGTATCCGCGATACTACGACGCTCTGGTGAGGGCGGGGATGGAGCCTCGCCCGCCACGCACGGACATGGAGAAGAGGCGGATTCTCGGCAAGGCGGAGAAGGAGGGGTTCAGGAACGGGTTGCTGGACAAGGACTACGACGTGGCTCGGATGGCAGCGGAGTACGGGGTGACGAGCAGGGAGTCGTATAATAGGGTCAGGAGGGAGAACCCAGACTCGAAGGCGTTCCTTCCGTCCAGCGCGTGCGTCGCCCGTCGGTTCGGCTCGTGGAGCAGGTTCCAGTACGAGGTGATGAAGTACAGCGTTGACGCGACGCTGACGGAGTATGTGAAGAGGAGCATGGAGTGCGGTCACTGGCTGAGGACGAAGGAGTGCGACAGGCTCAAGATTCCGATTAGGGGAATAATGGACTTGCTGAGACCGACGCTGTTCAACATGTTGTGCTACAGGAAGCTCGCTCTGATGGGCGGTTCGGATTCAATACAGCCACCTGCAAAGGAGAAAGTAGAATGAAGAAGGAAGAAGAGATAAAACGACAGCTTGAGGAAGTGTACGAGCACAGGCTCAGGCTCAGGGTTGACAGGAAGACCAAGCGCATGTGCAGGAATTGCAAGCTCGGCATCTGCAAGGAGTTCGACCTCGGCGATTTCGGCACCATGACGAAGTGGGAGTGCAAGGACGGCAAGAACTGTGGCGAGTACTGCGGTTTCGACTGCCGAAACACGGTGAAGGAAATCGAGGACGAGATGTTCTCCGACATCTCCGACCCCGCCATCTGCGGGGCGAAGGAGCCGAAGATTGCGATGCTCCTGTGGGTGTTGCACGGCAAGAAGGATGCCCCCGAAGGCGAACAGCCAAAGAAGAACGAGCGTCTCGACGAGCCGTCCAGCCAGTCGAGGGTCTCCTTCTGGGACAGGATAATGAAGATTTTCGAGTAACATGGCGAACAACGAGGAAAACATCATCTGGCTTGTCCTCGTGCTGAAGGACAAGTTCGCGACCGACTCCGACAGGGAGCAGTTGAGGAACGGCATCATCTCCAATTTCAACCTGAAGTCTGGGGACGTGTGCTATGTCAGGAAGGAGGACGGCGAAGCCTTGAGCAACTTCCTCTTCGTGCGGGAGTACCACCACGATACGGACTTGAAGGACATCCTCGAATTCAGGAGGGACATGTTCGAGTCCTACCCCGCCCACATGCGCATCACGGGGGACGAGCTTGACACGATGATTGGCGGGATAGAGAGTGCGAAGAGGAGCGTGACCGTCAAGCATGGCGACATCGTGGTGGTCAAGAACGGGGTGTACAGCAAGCTGTACGGCATCGTCCTGCGGGAGAACCGCTCTGGAAAGGTGGAGGTCGGTCTGAAATTCTGCTTCGGGACAGTGACCGAGCAGTACAGCCCGAAGGATTTGACCGTCATAGGCAACATATTCAAGAATCTGAAGGTATTACGTTAATGGATGTGAAGGAAAAGAAGGAAAGGGTGGTGGAGGACAGCTCCGAAATCGTCATCGACGGCGATGCGTCCTTCGAGGAGTCGGACGACGACCGCAAGGAGGAATTCCTCGTCGATGAAAGCGAGGACATGGAGGAATTCGTCACGAGCTACTCGTCCGACACAGAGAAGGAGGACGACGACGGGGGGATTGTCAAGGAGAAGTACGTCGTCGGGTACAGCATCAACGAAGCCGAGATTTCCGAGAAGGCGAGCAGGGACAACTACACCAACTGGGAGGTCAACGAGTACCTCGACAACTATTTCAGGTTCTTCGGCAAGAAGGACATGGACATCATCTACCTGTACTTCCTGTCTGGCAAGAAACAGGAGGACCTGGTGCAGATTCTCGGAAAGACGCAACCCGCCATATCCTACGACGTGACGAGGATAAAGGAGCAGATTGGGTTCGTCGTCAAGCTGGAGGCGAGCATCGACGACTTCGTGATGTTCATCATCGACGACAGCAACCAGCTCAACACGTATGACAGGGAGATGCTCACCTTGTTCTTCTATTCGACCTCCATCGTCAAGACATCGAGGCTCATGGGCATCGGGAACATCACATGCCGTAGCCATCTGAACACAATCGTCAACCGTCTCCTCGCCAACGGGTTCGTCGATATGTACAACTTGTTCAAATACATCATGAACAACCTGAACAACGTCAAAAAGTTCGTCGCGAGAGGGGAAGACGAATGATTTTTTCACAATTCGTTTATTTTCCGCGTATTTTTCAGATATACTGAAATCGCGACGTTAAAAAGGAGGTTCAATCATGAACATTTTCGAGGATTATAAATGGCACAGCTCCCTTGAGCTTGGGGAAGGCATCAAGGGCAAGAAGATTGTCAAGAAGATAACTGCGTCGAGGCAGAACCTCAGCCGTTTCTTCCGTGTCGCCAGCAACAGCTCGTATCTCATCCACAAGGCGACCCAGGAATTGTGGAAGATGTCCGACGACGGGAAGTACATCGAAGCCGTCTTCCCAGACGACATCCTGACCGAGGAGCAGTTTTAATCAGGAGGGACCGACATGGGACTTGGCAATATCGGCAACTACATGGACGAGAACTGGCACGGGGGGCAAATCGAGGCTGATTTCTTCAGGCATCCCGAAATGACGATTGAGGAGACCCTCAAGGTCGATAAGAAGCCGAGGACCCTCGTCTGGAACTGGAGGCACGCCATGACCCGCGAACTCATGCGCGGAAGGCACAAGAACGAAATCCTCTACAAGTACCAGGAGGTCATCAAACGCTTCAACCTGCTCGACAAGGTGTCCGCGTTCCTTGACAAGAACGACGGGTTCCTCGGATGGTTCATCGTGGACGTGTCCAACTTCGACGACAAGTTCGGGTACGAGGACATGCCAGAGGACATGAGGCGTTGCAACCTCTACGCCTACAACGCGACGGAACTCCGTGAAATCATCTCCCGCTCGCTTATAAGCGAGAACGACGGGACGATGGACGGGTTCCTGAATTCGGACGAGGGAATCCACGAGGAAGTCCACTACATCGACGAGTACACGGGTCTTCCCTGCGTCGATGACATCCAGTCCATCTTCGACAACGACGACGACCGTCTCGCTGGCATCGCCGACTACTTCCTCGGAAGGAACTGGATGTCCGTGAACGAGAGGAACAGCTTCGTCAATTCGAAAAACAAGCTCGCCTATCTGGTCTCCGTCGTGAAACGCGCCTTCACCCCGAAGTCCAAGTCGGACGGCAAGTTCGAGGACGTGGTGAACGACTTCGACGTGAAACAGCAGGAGCTTGAAGCCCCCGCTGGTGCCCCTGTGAAGTATGTCGAGGTGACGAACATTCAGGAGAACAGGATGGACGACCTCGGCAACGGCGTTGTCATGCCTAGGAACTACGACATCAAGCATGAGGTCATGAAGTCCGACTTGGTGAAGGACGTTCAGGTTGGCAGACCCGTCAGGCAACAGGAGGTCACGAACCTTCAGGAGCGCAAGGTCGATGACATCGGCTCGACAGACCTGAAGAAGGACATCGAGGTGGTCAACAACTCCGTCAGGAAGCTGGACGACATCGGCGACACGGCTCTCAGGAAGGAGTTCACCATCAAGGACGAGTACAAGCCCTCGACGAAGACCGACATCATCATCGACAGGCTGACGAAATCCGTCATGGTCGAGCAGGAGAAAGGCTCCAACAGGACGGACATGGAGTTGCAGAAGAAGGTCGAGAACACGGACGCGGACGTGACGAGGGAATCCCCGATGGTCGAAATCAACACGGATGTCCCAGACTACGGCTTGTTCGACGACAACATGTCCGAGCTGACGAAGAAGGATTTCAAGGACGACGTGAAGTTCGACAACGTGGAGGAATTCACCATCGACGACATCAAGGACATGAAGGATGATGAATTCGACTACGCCGACCTGAGCAGTGGCGACGTGGACATCGACGAGATGTTCGACTTGGATTCCGACAAGGACGAAGCCGAGGTGGACGACGTGCCAGAGGAAATCGAAATTTCGAACAGATATGACTGGAGCTGGTAGGGAGGAAACCATGAACAGGATTAAAATAGCAAAGGAATTAGTCAAGCTGGCGAAGAGCCTTGTCGCTTCCGAATCCGAAATGGATTTCTACGACTTTGTGGATTTCCTTGACCAAAACGGCTGGTGCTTCCACAACGACTACGCTGTGGAATCCCCAGATGGCAAAAAGGGCACGAGATACGAGATTTCGGAATACCCTCAGAATTTGAATCATATAACTCCGATTAGCAAGGACGAGATGAAGGCGAAGCTTGAGGGGCTGGAGAAGAAGTATTCCAACGTCGTTCAGTCGATGGGCAGGAACAGGAACGCTCCAGAAATGAGGCAACTGTCGATTATCCTGCTCGACTGACAAGGGAAAGACAGGCTGGTTGGGTTGTACAAGTAGAATTGGACAGGGTGGATTTAATGTCAGGAGAAATCATCAAGAATGAAAACCCGAAGCCGTTGCCACGCAAGCGTTTCATCGCTGGCGCGGACATCAACGCCTATCGGGAGGCTCTCGTCGAGCAGTATCGCGAGAGCGGTCACAGCAGCGTCCTTGACAAGGTGAGGAACGGTGGCGCGGAAGTCACCTCCGATGAAATCCTCGGCGGAATCATCGAGGAGATTCTCGAAGGCGGTGAGCAACTGCTCGCCACACAGCTCATGATGACGGAGGAGGGGGATGTCGAGAATTCAACCATCGTCACGGTGAAGCGTGGCGAACTGCTCCGCTCGGTCGCCGAAATTGTCGCCAAGAGGAAGGAGCTTAACCAGCGTGCGAGCGACATCGACCTCAACTCGCCTGCGTTTATGATTTTCCAGAAGATGTGCTTCGACAAGATGATGGACACGCTGAAGGAGCTTGACATCGAGGAGGAGATGATTTCCCTCATCATCAGCACCTTTGCGAAGAAGATGGAGACTTGGGGCAAGGAATTGAAGCAGAAACTTGATGAGATGGCGCAGTAAGCGTCTTTCGAGTCATGATTTTTTAATATCCGACGGTATAATGTATCGTCGGATTTTTTTTGTTTTTGGAAAAGGTATTGAAACATGACTGAATTGACGGTTTGCATGAATGTTTACAATGGGGAGAAGTTCCTTGACAGGTCGATAGGGAGCGTCAGGAGCCAGACGCTTCAGGACTTCAGGATTCTTGTCTATGACGACGGCTCCACGGATGGGACTGTCCAGAAGCTCAGGTCGTTCCATGACGACCGAATAAGGATAGTCGAAGGTGGCGAGAACAGGGGCGTGCTGTACTCAAGGGCGGTAATGATTCCGATGATAGACACCGAATATTGCATGTGGCTTGACGACGACGACTGCTTCTGTCGGGATGATGCGCTTGAACGCGCCCTGTCCCTTGCAAAGGCTGGCGACTATGACGTGGTTTCGTTCGAGAACATGAACATCGCGCACGCGGACGGTGGGATGAGAACCCTGCGACGCGCCTCCACCGACAAGGCTTTCATCGACGGCAACTTCCTCCGTGGGCTTGACGGGTACTATTGCCAGCAACTCGTTTCCAAGATATTCAAGTCCGAACTGCTGAAGAAATGCGTCCCTGAGAAGGAGGTGTACGACAGGAGGTTCGTGGCTGACGAGCAGTTCTTCCTCGTCCCGATGGCTCTCCATCTCAGGAGGTACTTCATGTCGTCGGAGGAGCCGATTTACATGTACTACAATGACATCGGGGTATGGGGGTTGAAGAAGGACGACAGGTCTCTCGACAGGATGAGGGGCTTGTGCGAATACACGTACAGCCTTGTCCTTTCATGCTACAGGAGGATTTCGGAGGCGAGACCCATGACCGCGTTGGAGAAGAAGACGCTTGTGAGGATGTGTGGCGTGGAGGGGTTGTGCTTCGCCATGAAAAACGTCGCCGAAGAGGACAGGGGGAAGGCTTTCGAGCTATGGCGCGAGTTCTTCGGCAAGGACGGGATGCATCTCCTGAACGGGGTGGACGATTTCATCATGCCCGTCCATCTCAAGTATCTGGAAGGGGTGATTGTCGGAGAGGGATGATTCGGGATGGCGACTGAACTTACGATATGCATGCCAGTGCACAATGCGCAGGAATACCTGCAAAGGTCGGTCGGGAGCATCCTGAACCAGACCTACGGGGACTTCAGGCTTCTGATATACGACGACGGTTCCACTGACGACGGCATGTCCGTCGTCGAATCGTTCAGGGATTCAAGAATCGAGGTCGTCCGTGGCGACGTGAACAAAGGGGGAATCTTCGCGAGGTCGAGGCTCATCGACGCACTGGACACGAAATACTGCATGTGGTGCGACGCGGACGACTTCTTTTGCAACACCCATGCGTTCGGGAAGGCGGTGGAGGCGATTTCGTCTGGCGACTACGACATCGTGAACTTCGTCAACTACCTGAAGGTCTTCCCAGACGGGAAGAGAGTCCGCAACGAAGCTGTGTTCCACAAGGATACGTTTTCGTATTCTGGCGACAGGCTGATTGAGGACTGCTTCCGCATCGACAGCCCCATCGTGTTCTGGTCGAAGATATTCAGGAGCGAGTTGCTGAAGAAGTGCATTCCTGAAGAATCCGTCCTTTCCTATAGGACACCGCAGGACGACATGTTCTATTTCATGATGTGGTGGTTCCACGCGAGGAAGTACCTGAACGTGGTCGGCTCCCCTTCGTTCTACGCGCATTGCATGTACATCGGCGTGTATGGCTCGACCGTGGACGACTTCTCGGAGGGGAACATTCGTGCGATGTGCCTGTCGTTGCGGACGTATCTTTTGTCCTTGTATAATAGGATGACGGAAATCAGACCGTTGAGCGACAAAGAGCTTTACGCGCTCCTCCGCGAGTGTAGCTTCGGATACATCTGCGACAAGATAAGGAAGCTGAGGGAGCGAGGGGATGAACAGCAGGCGGATGCCCTCGCGGGCGTGTTCCATGAATACTTTTTTGCGGACGGCGTGCATGCCGTGAACGGGATTGAGCTGTTCGAGGTTCCTGATTTCATTGAGTTAATTGAAAGTATAATCCACAACAAACAATAATCGGAGACGAATATGGCTGAACTGACTATCTGCATGAATGTTTACAATGGCGACGGGTATCTCCAGACCTCCATCGGGAGCGTCAGGAACCAGACTCTTCAGGATTTCAAGATTCTCGTCTATGACGACGGCTCCACCGACAACACCGTACAGGTGCTCGAATCCTTCAACGACCCGCGTATCAGCGTCATCCGTGGCAATGAGAACAAAGGCGTTCTCTATGCGCGTTCAAAACTCATTCCGATGATAGACACGGAGTACTGCATGTGGTTGGACGACGATGATTTCTTTTGCAGAAACGACGCTCTTGAAAGGGCTTTGGCTGTCATCAAGTCCGAGAACTACGACCTTGTTTCGTTCGCGAGGATGAACTACATCGACAGGGAGAACCATTCCTACGTCGTCGGCGGAGTCGATGAGCCGAACGACTTCATGTATTTCGGGGACAAGCTTTTCGAGATGCACTGCCCTGTTGAGAACAACAGGATGCTGGCTTCAAAGATAATGAAAAGCGAACTGCTGAAGAAATGCGTGCCTGGAGACGAGATTCTGCAAAAGCGTTATGTGGCTGATGCCATGTTCTTCATCGGGTTGCTGTACTTCCACGCGAAAAGGTATTGCCATCTTGTGTCCGAGGAACCCATTTACTCGTACAACTATGACATCGGCGTGTTCGGGTCGAGGATGAAGGACGACTCCGCCGAATATTTCAACGGGAAGTGCGAATACCGCTACGATGTCGTCAAGCACACCTGTGAAAGCATCAAGAAGGAAAGACCGCTGACGGATGCCGAGAAGAACAACGTCCTGAAGATGGCGAATCTTGAGAACCTCTGCCGTACCATAAGGATTCTGAGAAACGAGAAGGACATGGAGCACGCAAGGGAACTCGCTGCCGTCTGGCACAACTGGTTCTGTCTCGACGGGTACTATGTCCTCAACGACTACGAGGAAATTGAGAATGTGTCTTACTGCACGTCTCTTGAGAATCTCATCTATGGATGATGGCTGACGAACGGAGGTGGATTGCCATGACAAAGCTTACTATCTGCATGCCAGTTTACAATGATTCCGAGTACCTGCCCCGTTCCATTGGGAGCATCCTGAACCAGACCTACGGGGACTTCAGGCTCCTGATATACGACGATGGTTCGACCGACGACGCTGTTGACAGGATAAGGGCTTTCGGCGACGATAGAATCGTCCTGATTGAAGGGAAGGAGAACAAGGGAGGGAGCTTCGCGAGGTCGAAGCTGATTGAGGCTCTCGACACCGAATTCTGCATATGGTGCGACGCGGACGACAAGTTCGCGCACGACCACGCCTTCCAGATTGCGATGGGTCTGATGGAGCCGTCGGATTACGACTGGATTAACTTCGCACGGTTCAACATGATTGACAGCAACAATTTCGTAACCGTCTATGACGTGGACAAGTGCGGTGACTTCAGCTACAGGGGGGATGATTTCTTCAGGCTCTACTACGTCAGGAGGAAGACCAACTTCCTCAACTCCAAGATATTCAGGTCTGATTTGCTCAGGAAGTGCATTCCAGAAGAGAAGTACATGATGAAGAAGTACGCCACGCATGACGTGTTCTTCACGACAATGTGCTACTACCACACGGAGAAGCATTACCATACGGAGGCAATCCCGCCGTTGTACACGTACTATACCGACATCGGGTTCACGGGCATCAAGAAGGGCGACACGTCAATTGGAAGGACGAGGAACCTCTGCGTCGCGTTCCATGACTGTCTCATGAACTCATGGGACAAGATGACGGAGGTGCTTCCTCTGGATTCCAGCGAGACGAACATGCTCGTCAAGGGGATGATTTTCCAACCGCTGAAAAGCAGGATGGAGGTCATACGCAGGAATTGCAACGACGATGAAATTGAAAAACACCTCGCCGTCGTCGGGGAGTACTTCTGCAAGGACGGTTCCCATGTCCTGAGCGATTCGGACATCATTGAAAGCCCGTCCCTCGTCAGGCAGTTCAACAACGCAATCAGGGGAGTTCTATGACAGAGATTACCGTTTGCATGCCCATTTACAATGGGGAGAAGTTCCTTGACAGGTCGATTGGAAGCATCCTGAGCCAGACGCTTCAGGACTTCAGGATTCTTGTCTATGACGACGGCTCCACGGATGGGACTGTCCAGAAGATTGAATCCTTTGGAGACCCAAGAATCCGTCTGGTCAAGGGAGGGAGCAACTGCGGTGTCCTGCATTCGCGCTCCATGATGATTCCGATGATAGGCACAGAGTACTGCATGTGGCTTGACGACGATGATTTCTTTTGCAGAGACGACGCTCTTGAAAGGGCTTTGGCTGTCGCCAAGTCCAAGGATTTCGATGTCGTCACGTTCGCGAGGATGAAATGGATTTACACCGATGGAAGGACGAAGACGTTCAATGCCATGAAGTCGGATTTCGAATATTTCGGGGACGAATTCCTTGAACGCTGTTTTCCGCTTGACCAGAGCAGATGCCTTACGACGAAGATAATCAGGACGGGGCTTCTCCAGAAGTGCGTCCCTGAAGAGAGCGTCTTCTCCAAGAGGTTCGCGTCGGACGACACTTTTTTCATGTGCGTGCTTCCAATCTTCGTGAAAAGATACTGCCATCTTTCGTCGGAGGAGCCGATATACGCCTACAACTGCGACATTGGCGTATGGGGGTCTAAACGGGACGACTATTCGCCGAGGAGGTTCGACGATTGGTGCTACTGCGTGTCCAATGTCATAAAGTCCGCGTACAAAAGAATGACCGCAATCAGGGGGCTGAGCGAGACGGAGGCAGTCAACATGATTGGGGTCAGTTGCCTGACGAACCTTCTTGAGCGGATTTCGGAAGTGAGGAAAACGCAGGGCGACGCGCCCGCCTTGGTGCTGGCGAGAATATTCAATCAGTATTTCGGAATGGACGGCGTGCATGTCGTGAACGGTTTCGACGACCTTGCCATGCCGTCGTTCGTGAATCTTGTCAGACAGCGCATTGAACATTGAATGGGTTGAGGAGGGAAGGCTGTGACCGAGCTTACCGTCTGCATGGTTGTTTACAATGGAGGCAGGCATCTCAAGACTTCCATCGGGAGCCTGCTTGGGCAGACCCTTCAGGACTTCAAGCTTCTGATATACGACGACGGCTCGACCGACGACACCCTGAAAGTCATCGAGTCGTTCCATGACGACAGGTTCAGGGTCATTAAAGGGGGAGTGAACCAAGGCATATTGCGTGCCCGTTCCAAGCTCATCCCCTTGATAGACACGGAGTACTGCATGTGGTTGGACGACGACGACTTCCTCTGTCGGGAGGATGCGCTGGAACACGGACTCGATGTCGTGAAATCGAAAAATTTCGATATTGCCACGTTCGCGAGAATGAAGCTCATCCACAGGGATGGGACGGTCGGGTTCGAGCCGTATTGCCAAGGCTCCGACTTCGAGTATTTTGGCGACAGGCTGTTTGAGACGCATTATCCGACCCCGATGCATTGCTACCTCACGTCGAAGATAATCAGGTCTTCGATTATGAAGGAAAGCGTGCCAGAGAAGGAAATCCTCGACGGGGAATTCATCTCCGAAGACTCGTTCTACAGCACGATGCTTTTCTATCTGGCGAAAAGCTACCGACATATCGAATCGGAGCAACCGATATACGCCTACAACTGCGACATCGGGGTATGGGGTTCGAAGCGCGAAAGCCTTGTCCCGTCGGTGTTCGACAAGGAGTGCAAGGTGGCGTATAATGTCGTGAAGTCGGTTTCCAACCGCATGCCCCTATACAGAGAGCCTAGCCAGAAGGAGCTTGAAAACCTTGTCATGGGCGTGCATGTCGAGGAGTTGCTCAACAAGATAGAGAGGGCGAGGAACCGTTTCGGAAGGGCTTTCGGGGACGAACTTTGCTGTGTCTGGAGAAAGTGGTTCTGCGCCGACGGGGTGCATGTCCTGAACGGCGTTGGCGAATTCGCGATGCCCGAATATGTGCGTTCGCTGGAAAGGCGACTGAATCAATAAAATATTGCTTTGTGCTTATTTTTAGCCTGATATAATGTATAATAAAACATTATGTCGGGCTTTGATTATATCGGGAAAGAGTTAAAATGCATTTAAACAGTATAGAATTTTTCGACGGGAGGGGGCTTGTCAATACAAGAAACAATGCGATTGTGCAGGCATTGGACGCTTCCAGCCTTTACAATGTGAAGCCTGCCTCCATCATCATCCCCTTCACGTCATCGGACAGCGGTCAGCAGGTGGCATGGGACAACTCGACTTCGGTGACATTCACGCATTCGATGAACTGCTATCCCATTGTGCAGATATTTAATGCCTCGAAGGAACAGCTCTATCCGACCGTCAGAATCAATTCAGGCACTTCCTTCACGGTCATCTTCGACAGCGCGAACCCGATTCCAAGCGGACAGACATGGACTTGCACGGTTACTTACGGGGCTGAATACGGGGTGAGCGGCAACATCAACACGGATGTCGGTTCCGCCTTGCAGACCATACAAGCCCTTGTCGATTCCATCACGGGCGGAGGCTACAATGTGATTCCGTCTGGGGATTCATCGAGTTCGTCTTCGGAACAACCGTCCGTTTCGTATGTCCCGACTTCGGAGAAAGGCGTGGCGAGCGGTGTCGCGACATTGGACGCGAACGCTAAAATTCCGACCGCCCAGATTCCGCAGGAGACGGTGACGGTTCTTGATGCCACTATGTCAACTTGCAATTTGTATGATTCCACTTCTTCTTTGAATAATTACCACCATACGTATTTTCATTTTCCAATGAGTGTGACAACGTATGTACTGCCTGCTGTCAATGATTCGTCAAGCGGTGAATCTCCTTTCTACGTCCCTTTCCATGAAATATTGCTAGAAGTCTATTTTGCCAGTTTTGAAAGAGATACGACATTGGATACTGAAAGTGCCTATGGATGGACGTGCGACTCGACACTTCATGCCTATACAAACACGGCTACACCTGTGAGTGGCACGACGGTGGCTTATATGAATCCGCAATTGACGCTTGCTTATCCTTGTGATACAGTCGCATTGTACGATTCTACGAAAAATGCATTCAGCTTCGTCGCATCAGTTTCGTTTGAAGATGCGAGCGGGAATGAGCTTACTCCATTGGAAGAAGTCGAAATAGGCGTGGGAACTGTGGTGGACTATCTTTGCAGATGGAGCATTGCCCTTCAGAAATGGGTCATTATTCCGATACCGATGTCATGATTACGAGAAACGAAAACAATCTATTAGCCTCTTATTGGAGCAGACGTTCAAAAGGTTCGAAGAAATCGCGTGTCCCTGCGGGGTACGTGGAAGCCGATGTCCTTGGCAACACGCACCAGACGTTGCTCGGAATTGACAGTGGCTTATTGGTCACGAATGAGGATGAATGGGAAGTCACATGCAAGGCTGAAAACAACAACGCAGGAAACCTGTGCGTCATGGGCGGAGGTCACAACAAGACGGACAGCAACGCTGGCTTGTGGCTCAACGCGAAGACAAGCGAAGTCGAATTCATCTTCGGCAATGGTAGCAACGCGAACTACAAGGTTTTCATCCAGAATTTCGACGTGACGCAATGGCATACATACAAAATGAACCTTTCCACTGGTGAGGCGTGGATTGACGGCGTGTACCAAGGAACCGCAGTAAGCAAGTCGTCTTTCCCGAAACAGAGAAAGCTTATGCTTTTCGCATGCTGGCGAGAAGCAAACAACAATGTCGTTAGCAACACGTTCTACGGGAAGGTAAAGGAATATATTATCAGAAGAAACGGGAGCGTCATTGCCCATTTCATTCCATGCAAATGCTACATAAACACCGAGACTACTGGCGTGTATGAACTGTGCAATGGGGTGTACACCAATCTGCCATATAGCTTTTGCCTTTTTTCATTCCATGTCGAATGGTCTGTGACCGTTGAGGCTGGATATGAGTATTCTTGCTTTGTCGGGCTTTACAACGACAGCATGGATGTTGACTGGGGCGACGGGACGACGGAAACGCTTACTACGGCAACTATAAATCAAGCGGTTTCGTTCAGTCACACTTATGCCAACGCGGGGACTTATTCCCTTTCTCTCGATGCCCCTTATGCGATTGATACGCTTAGTCTTGGAACAATTAACACTGTCGCGTCCAATGCGAAAATGATTGCGTCCGTGACGAAGCTTGAAAGCCGAATCGTCCCGAAGAATTTTTGCCGAGGAGCGAGCAATGCAACGATTGGGTATTCGATTCTGAAGGACAAATATTACATTGGTGACTATGCATTCGATTCCTGCGCCACGCAATTTAAAGAATTGCCAGAGAGCATTACGTCTTTCGGAATGCATGCGTTCACCTGGGACAGTTCAATCTTCTGGACTAGCCTTCCGTCAAACACGATGTTCATCGGAACAGATTGCTTTTATGGTTGCACGAATCTTGCACTGACGAGTTTTCCGAGCGGATTGACGACAATCAAGAACGGTTCGTTCAGGGGTTGCGTGAACATTGTCGCTTCATCGCTTCCAAGTGGAATCACATCCGTTGGGGATTATGGCTTCTATCAGTGTTTCAAACTGTCGCTCACAGAATTGCCGAGTGGATTGACAACCATTGGACAGCAGGCATTCAACTGTTGCTACAGCATGACGCTTTCGAGTCTGCCAAATCTTCTCACATCCATTGGGGAGAGGGGATTTAGCGGTTGTTCTCTCATCACGGTATCGACTCTGCCTCCGCTCGTGACAAGAATAAGCAACTACTTGTTCCAGTCCTGCACAGGCATCACGAGCTTCACGATTCCGAACAGCATTACGCAAATTGGGGAATATGCGTTTTCTGGTTGCACAAACATGCAGTTGTCCGCGTTGCCGACGAATCTCATATCGCTTGGACAACGTGCCTTTGAAAATTGCAGTCAAATATCCGTGTCGTCAACTCCAAGCACTTTGACAACGCTCGCGCCATACGTATTTAGAAATTGCACAAGCATGCTGACGTTCACGTTCGGAGCGGTGATGGAGAGTGCCAGCGTCAGTGCGTTCAATGGATGCACAAATCTTGCCGACATCTACTGCCCGTGGTACGAGGGGGACGTGGACAACGCTCCGTGGAGCGCAGTGAATGCGACAGTCCACTACCTTGGAAACAGTTCGAGTTCCAGCTCCAGCGAAGATGAAAGCTCGTCGTCTTCCGAGGGGGCTTACGAGTCGTCATTGCTTCCAGCGGGATACATTGATGCGGATGGTTTCTATGTGGAATACCAGACTTCCAAGCCGTATCTCGACACTGGGCTGAATCAGGACGCTGGCGATGTCTGGGAGGTCAAGTACGCCGCGCCATCCAACTACACCAACAATGTCCCGCTCATAGGAAGTGGCGCGTCAAAGACCAACGGCAATTGTTGCATCTGGGTCAACAATCAGACGAATGAAATCCAATTCATTTTCGGGAATGGCAGTGTGGAAAGCTACATAATCAGAACGACCATCAGCAACACGATGGACTGGCATATCTACAAAATGAAGATTTCCACTGGCGAGGCGTGGCTCGACGGGACGTATCTCGGCACGGCTGGGAGCGTCGGCACGATTTCGAACGCAAAGAAAATCGTGCTGTTTGGTTGCTGGCGAAACACTTCCAACTTCAATGCAAGCCACGGTGTAATCGGCTATTGCAAGATTACGAGGAACAACACGCTCGTAAGGCATTTTGTCCCGTTCTACCGCTGGACGGATGGGGTGTCGGGTTTATACGATTTGTGCGATGGTGCTCCGCATACCATGTCGAACAGCACGGGCGAGGCGGTCTATGCTTTCAACGCGAAAGTCAAGTTGCCAGTGGAAGCGTCGTACCAGCATGAGATAGGGCTGAACCCCGTCATTGGCAACACAGCCAATGTCACGTGGGGCGATGGCACGGCGACTTCAGTTGGCGGAGTGGGCGACATCACTCTCTACCATACTTATTCCAATGCGGAGACATGTCAGCTTGCAGTAAAAGGCTCCTTCATGAGATACATTTCTCCGACTAACGGCGGTAGCAAAGGGTCGAATATAACGCAGTTCATTGAATACAACGGGAAAAAAGTACCGCACAATATGTTGCAGGGAGCGAGCAATGCGACTGCCAGCGATGATGTCCTTGGTAGTGTTTATGCGATTGATGAAAATGCGTTCAAGAACTGCACAAGTCTTGCATGGACGGTCCTTCCAGATGTCATCAAGTACATCGGTTCAAGTGCATTCGATGGTTGTACATCGCTTGCTCTAACAGAGCTTCCTAGTGCTCTTGAATATATCGGTTCTGGCGCATTTTCTGGTTGCACATCACTTGCGCTTGCGACATTCCCGACAGGTGTTTTATCTATAGGGGAATACGCCTTTATCAATTGCCGTAACATTTCGTTCACTTCTCTTCCGAACGCTATTACCTCGTTGGGGGACGGGACTTTCAATGGCTGTACGAGCCTTGCATTGACATCGCTACCAAGCAGTCTTACTTACATAGGTGCTCACGCATTCAAGAACTGCTCCAATATCACCATAACGTCAATACCGAACAGCGTAACTCAAATCATGGAAGAGGCATTCGAGAATTGCACACAAGTCTCCTTGTCTTCACTTCCTTCTGGATTGACGATTATTAAGCATCGTACTTTCATTGGCTGTGCGCTTACCCTTACTTCATTGCCATCTGGAATTACGACAATTGGCGAAAATGCGTTTGCAGGTTGCACAAATCTTGCTCTTACATCGCTTCCAAGCGGTCTTACGAATCTTGGTGGATATGCCTTTATCAATTGCCGAAACATCGCGTTGACTTCCATTCCGAATGGGATTACTTCCATTTATGACGGGACTTTTAATACATGCACCAGCCTTGCATTGACATCACTGCCAAGTGGTCTTACCTACATAGGAAGTCATGCTTTCAAAAATTGCACTTCTCTTGCATTGGCATCGCTTCCAAGTGGGTTGACAACAATTTCGGAAGAGGCTTTCCAGAATTGTTCTTCGCTTGCTTTGACTTCCTTGCCAAGTGGAATCACCGTGATTAACAAGAACACTTTCGCTGGTTGCACGAATTTAGCCATCATGCAAATACCAAGCGGTGTCACAAGCATCGGGGAAAATGCGTTCGGCGGTTGTTCGTCGCTGACCAGTCTTACGTTCCTCGGCACGCCGACGACAATCGGTAATAACGCATTCGGTGGTTGCACGAAACTGACGACAATCAACGTCCCGTGGTCTAGTGGCGACGTGGCTGGTGCGCCGTGGGGGGCGACCAATGCGACGATAAATTACAATTACAGTGTCTAATAAAGGGGATTACGAATGAAATACGCGAAGATAGTGGATGACAAGCTGGTTTATCCAGAAGCCGACGAGTTCAAAGGCGTTTCGAACTGGCAGTTGAACGACAGATTGTTGCGCAAGCACGGGTACCTGCCGTTGAAAGGCGAATTCACGGTGGCTGGCAACTATACGGTCAAGCCGTCGTCGTGGTGCATTTATCTTGAACAGGAAGAAGTCGTTGAAAAACAGCAGGTGGTCGAGGATGTGTTCGACGACGACGGGAACAAGGTCGGTCAAAGGCTTGTCGTGAAGGATGTGCCCACGGCTAAGGACAAGAGTTACATCCAGATTGAAGCATGGGACTATTGGGAGAATGAGGTCGTCGAGCAGGTCATCGACGACACTGATTTCAAGAGGGCGTGCGCCATGTTCAGGGACGTGTGCCGTCAGATAGGCGAATTCATTGGCGAAGAAGATTTCAAAGGCGGGTTCGAGGACTACGGGAAGTTCATCAACTCGACCGCTGCGAAGTCCGCCAAGGCTTCGGCATCCCTGCTCGCGTCCATGTGGAACGGGGCGAACGAGTTCGCCAAGTACGAGGGGGCGAAGCTCGGATACGGACAGCCTGAATGGTGGTACAAGTGTTGGGAATATACCAACGAAGAGCTGTTCGGCATCAAGGAATAAGCAATAGAAAATAATATATTGTTTATATTCGATTCTTATCATATTTGAAGGAGAACCGAACAAATCATGGCGTACAGTACAAACAGGAACAAGAAAATCAATGTCCAGTATTTTCAGGATTTGGCTGATTCATACAAGAAGTCAATCCAGACGAAGGACATCGTGGACATCATTACGTTCGTGGAAGCCAAGTGGGGCTTGAACACGGGGATGTTCCCCGTGCAGAAATTCATCCTGAAGTCGTTCTACGGTCTGGAGCTTGACGGGACGGAGAAGACGATTACGTTGCCAGACGAAATCAATTCGAGGACGATAGGCACGTACACCGAGAAGGAGTTCATGCAGTACCTCATTGACACGGGCAGGACTAACCTCCTGTCATACGAGCCTGGTACTCCGCGACAGAATTTGATACTTAACGCAGGGAGACGAGCTTCGAAATCTACAATAACTAGCTTCATAAGCAACTATGAAAGTTATAAGTTGATAAAGATGGTAAACCCACAAAAATATTATGGGATGCCAGACGGGGGCGAAATTTCCGTGTGCGTCACGGCTCCGACCATCGAGACCGCGACGACGCTCTTCACGACCATCAAGAACAACACGATGTCGTGCAACTACCTGAAGGACAGGATTGTGAACAGGTCTGCGACGACGTTCACCATCGCCACCGACCACGACCTTGAGAACGGGATAGACGCGACCATCAAGCTGGTGTGCGGTGGTGCGGGAAGCGCGGACATCCGTGGTCGTTCCAACATCGTCGTCATCATGGACGAGGCTGCGTTCTTCAACGCCAGCGGAGCGAATTCGGGCGAAGCCCTTTACTCAGCCCTCACGCCTTCAATCGTCTCCTTCACGCCGAAGGACGAGAACAAGAGGGTGATTGGTCGGGGCGAAGGCAAGACCGTCCTGATTTCCTCGCCTTTCGGCAAGTCTGGGATATTCTACACGATGTACATGGACTCGTTCAAGGACATGGAGAACACGCTGATGTTCTCGATGTACACGACGATGCTCAACCCCACGGTTGACAGCGGTTTCCTCAAGAACGAGAAGAGAAGAAACCCGCAGGTGTTCGACTGCGAATTCTGCGCCAAGTTCTCCGATACGGTCACGAGTTGGGTTGACGAGGAGACGCTGAACAAGGTCATCGACAAGAACCTCCCGCCGAAGCAGAAGCAGGGGCGTTACGGATGCGAGTACTTCATGGGCATAGACTACGCTGGCAAGAACGACGGCACGGCTGTCAGCATCGTCCACAAGGAGGGCGACAAGATTATCCTCGACTACGCCGACGTGTACTACGCGACGTATTCCGATGTCTGGCTGGACGGGCACCAGAAGCATTACGAGGGGGTGAACGCGAAGTTCTCGATGGAGGAGTACATCCCAGTCGAGGGGTTCGCCGAGGAGGTGAAGAGGCTGTGCGAGCTGTTCCCCGTGAGGTACGGGTGGTTCGACCAGAACAACGGCTATGGCTTGCTGGAGCAGTTGAGGAAGCGCGGTCTGGAGCAGTTCGAGACGAGGAGCATCACGCCTGCGCTGAACCAGCAGATGTACCAGATGACGGAGGAATTCATCAACTCCGAGCTGGTCGTCATCCCAGACCACCCGATACTCGTTCCAGAACTGACGAACATGGAGAAGACGAAGATTGGTCCCCGTGTCGTGGTGTCCGCGCCGAACAGGGCTGGATTCCACGACGACATCACGGACTCCTTCGTTGAAGCCTGCTTCGCCTGCTACGACTACCTGACGAACAGGAGCAAGGGCAACGCGAGGGCGGTCGGGAACTACGGGAACAAGGCGATGCTCTCTGGGATGGAGTACACGATTTACAGGAGGAACAAGGCGAGGCTCCACGGCACCCAGGGGGGACGCGGTTTATAAGCGATTTAAATATGGAGAAAAACATGTACTATGCGATGAGCAAGAACAAGAAGAACCTCGGAAGAGAGATGGACATCATTTCGTTCGCGGAGTCGGAGAACGGGCTTGGAATCCCATTGTTGCCAGTCCAGAAATTCATCCTGAAGATGTTCTACGGCTTGCCACTGGAGGGCTTGGAGAAGACAATCACCCTGCCGACGGAGGACAACTCGGCAGTCATCGGCTCGTTCACGGAGAAGGAATTCCTCCAGTATCTCATCGACACTGGCAGGACGAACGTCGTCTCGTACTCGGAAGACTACAGCCCGACCGAGCTTGTGCTGAACGCTGGAAGGCGTTCGACGAAATCCGTCATCGAGGGAATCATCTGCGGGTACGAGCTGTACAAGCTGAAGAGCAAGCACAACCCGCAGAGGTACTACGGGATGCCAGACGACGGGGAAATCTCCGTGTGCGTCGTGTCTTGCACCGTGGAGCAGGCTGGCGTATTCAGGGACTTGATGATGAAGGACTACATCCCGCAGTCGTGGCGGCGCAACGGGGCGGTCAAGCCCACAAGGGCGAATTCGTTCTCGATTGAGGGGGATGGCGGGACGACCATCCGTGTCGTGTCTGGGGGTTGCAACGGCAATTCCATCTACGGGAATTCCAGCATCCTCGTCGTCATGGACGAGATGGCGTTCTTCAGGGACGACAGGAAGGTTTACGAGCGTCTCATCCCGTCAATCACGTCCTTCACCCCGAAGGACGAGGGCACGCATCCGACTGGTTCATGCGAGGGGAGGGTTGTCATGGTCTCCACCCCGTTCGGGAAGAAGGGGAAGTTCTACGAGAAGTACATCGAGTCGTTCTCCGAGCCTGACATGATTCTCATGTTCGACATGTACTCCACCATGCTCAATCCAACGATTGACGGCGGTTTCCTCAAGAACGAGAAAAACTGGAACCCGCAGGCGTTCTCTTCCGAATTCGAGGCTGTCTTCACGGATTGATTCATCTCGTATAATAACATGAATCGGTGCGGAAAGGAGTACGACATGGACAACAAGAAGACTGAAGAAAAGAAGGGAGTCGTGAAGACTGCGGAGAAGAAGGAAGCCGAGGAGCTGAAGAGGCAGAGGATGGAGAAGGTCGCACGCGAGAAGTCCGACATCTCCGCCAATGTCATCAGGCACAATCAGGCTTTGAAAAAGCTGGTTGACGAGATGAAGAACGTCATCGACGAATGCTCGTCGTTCGCTGCCAACTTCAGGAACCAGAGGGAGTTGCAGGCGCGTGCCAAAATGACAGAGAGGGTGCTTAACTCGTCCATCAGGATGATTAACGGGAACAAGCTACAGCTCTGGATGATTGACGACAGGCTGATAGAGGAGGATGTCGAAAGACAGGGATAGTCGGGGAATAAACGGATATGAAACGGATACCAGTCACAAAGGCTTCGTACAAGAGGATAAACAGTTCGGACTCGTCTCCGAAGGGTGTCCCAGGCGTTGGCGTGACCGTCGGCAAGCCAGACAAGAAGAAGGAGCGTCAGGCTTCGTATCTTGGCATGGGCACGTTCGGCGGGTTCGGGAGACCCACGATGGTGGGAGCGTCCTCCACGTTCTACAACAACACGTACATGAACGGCGGGCGTTCTGGTGGCATGGGCGATGTCCCGCCCTGGATTGCGCTCATGAACGAGATGAACGGCGGTGTCCTGTACTATCCGACGACGCTGAAGGAGAAGTACGAGTTCTACCGCTACTTCTTCCGCTCCGACCCGTATGTGAAAGCTGCCGTCGAACTCAACACGGACTTGCCGTTGAGCCGTCTCATACTCCGCATGCCGAAGATGGAGGACAAGAAGAAGTCGAAGAGGATACAGAAGTTCTACGAGAACATGGTGGATGAAATTCATCTTTACGAGAAGCTCCATTCAATACTCTTCGAATACAATTTGATTGGCAACTGTTTCCCCGCAGGACACTTTGTCCATACGCCACAAGGGATGTTGCCGATTGAACAAGTTCGTGAAGGCGACCTTGTTCTGACCGAGAAAGGCACATTTGAAAAAGTGACTCATACGATGCGCAGGAATGCTTCGGAATATCTTTATGATATAAGGATTGACAAGTTGTCTGGCATGAATTTCACTCCTACTGGGGAGCATCCTGTCTTTGCCCTGAAAGATGATAAAGTCGTTTGTGTCCCTGCAAAGGAACTTAAAGAAGGAGACTTTGTTGAACTTGCCAAGACTTCAAACGAATTGAATCCAGAAGAACCAAATATAAAAATTATTGACGGAAGATGCTTTTCTTCCATTTCCAAAATATCAAAAAAGTTCTTCAACGGATATGTTTACAATTTGGAAGTGGAGAATGAACATACTTACTGTGTGAACGGTATCTGCACGCATAACTGTTTTCTGTTCGTCGAGTACTCCGAGGAGAAAAAGCGTTGGGACAAGCTGACCATCCTTCCTCCAGAGGAGGTGAACGTGGCGAACTACCCCTTGTCAGACATGAAGATGATTCAGTACCGTCCAGAACTGCTGATTTCGACAATCATGAAGTACGATTTGAATTACGAGACCTACGACAAGTACCTCGATTCCGTCAGCATGCTTTCCGAGGAGGAGCAGATGACTCTTCAGGGCGTGAGCTACGAGTTCGTCAAGCAGATAAAGGAGAACAACGGGATACTGAAGTTCGACTCCGACCCGTACCACGGAGACGGGGAGGACAAGATTGGCTCTTTCGTGTACCACTTCGCGCACAAACGCCACGAGTATCAGGACTTGGGCGTGTCGCCTCTGGAATGCGTGATGACATCCCTGCTCCAGAAGACGCACTACATGTTCACGCAGTTGAGCTTGGCTTCGAGGAACATGACCCCCAGGAACCTCATCATGGCGGAGAACATCCCCGCCGAGGCGTTGGACGACCTGCGCGACCAGGTTGACCAGTCGATGCTGTCGCCAGATTACGCCATCATCACGAACTATCAGGTGCAGTGGGAACAGCTCGGCGCGGACAACCGACTCATCGACCTCCAGCGCGAGAACGAGGTGATTGAAAACCAGATTTTCGCAGGACTTGGCGTGACAAGGGAACTGCTCACGGGCGAAGGCATGTATTCGGGCAACAAGATTTCCATTGAAATCCTGAACACCAAGTACCTGCTTGTCAGGGAGTTGCTCCAGCGTTTCGTCGAGGAGTCCCTCTTCAGACCAGTAGCCCTCCAGAACGGGTTCTACGAGGACGACGACGAAGGCAACAGGACGTGGTTCTACCCGAAGCTCGGATTCACGCGCCTCACCATCCGCGACAACGAGCAGGTGTTCGAGCAGTTGTTCCAGTTGTACCAGAAGGGTTCCCTGCCAGTCGGCATGGTGCTTGACTTGTTCAACATCAACAGCGACGACGTGGACGACGAGCTGAGGAAGGACTTGTTCACGGTCAAGGACGCTACGTTCAACGAGATGCTCCGCCAGATGTACTCGTCTATGGGCGACAAGCTCGTGGAGAACACGGACATCGTGAAGCAGATTGCCGACACGATTATCGGACCGCAGGGCAAGAAGCTGACCTACCACGGCGAGGATGCCGACGAGGAGGAAGGGGGCAACGGCGGTAGCGACGAAAGCTTCGGTCTCGGTGGCGAGCCTGGAGGCGGTGGCGAACCCGCTGGTGGCATCGACCTCAACGGTCTCGGAGGAGGCGGTGGAGGCGAGGAACCCGCTGGTGCGCCTGCTGGCGAACCTGCTGGCGAGGGGCTTAATCTTGACACCACGGGGCTTGAGCCGTCTGGCGAGGCACCCGCTGGAGAGACTCCAGCCGA
>Ga0247610_10001775_pt1 | contig 26034 bp, 17 predicted proteins | sample 174DNAGHGhighgp2_FD_193483 | JGI IMG/M metagenome (GOLD analysis project Ga0247610, IMG submission 193483) | Sheep rumen microbial communities from Palmerston North, Manawatu-Wanganui, New Zealand - 1742 DNA GHGhigh gp2 | ecosystem: Host-associated > Mammals > Digestive system > Stomach > Rumen...
ATAGAATCACCAATCTCACCATTATGAGCCTTTGCGAAGGTGTAGGTCATACCACCACAGAGGATGAGCTTGTCAACCTTACCGAGCAGGTTCTCGATGATACCGATCTTAGAAGAAACCTTGGAACCACCCATGATAGCCACGAACGGGCGCTTAATGTTGCTGAGCACATTGTCGACAGCCTGTACCTCTTTCTCCATGAGCAGACCCAGCATCTTGTTGTCTGCATCGAAGTAGTCAGCGATGACAGCAGTAGAAGCGTGCTTGCGGTGAGCAGTACCAAAGGCATCCATGACATAACAATCAGCGTAAGAAGCGAGTGTCTTAGCAAATTCCTTCTGGCTGGCCTTCATGGCTTTCTTGGCCTCGTCGTAAGCGGGATCAGTCTTCTCAATGCCAACGGGCTTACCCTCTTCCTCAGGGTAGTAGCGTAGATTCTCGAGCAGCAGGGCCTCACCCATTTTCAGGGCCTTGGCAGCGTCAGCAGCCTTTGCGCAGTCAGGTGCAAAAGCAACGGGCACACCCAGTGCCTTCTCAACAGCCTCGCGGATCTGACCCAGAGAGAGCTTCGGGTTTACCTTTCCTTTGGGCTTACCCATGTGTGACATGATAATCGTAGCACCACCATCGGCCAGAATCTTCTTCAGGGTAGGCAGGGCACCACGGATACGGGTGTCGTCTGTAATCTTACCATTCTCATCGAGGGGTACGTTGAAGTCTACACGTACGATTGCCTTCTTACCGGCAAAGTTGAATTCGTTGATAGTCATAATCTTAATAATATATTAATAATGTGAAAAACTTCATCTGCAAATGCGCCTGCAAAGGTACAAAAAAACGACCACAGATTGCACAGATTAACACAGATTAACCAAAGAGCTCACGGAGTGCCTCTTCGACTTTACGGACTGGGTGGAGGTTGATGTGGTATTTTTTCTGATCAAGCCCTTTGAGATTGTATTTGGGGATAATCATATCCGTGAAGCCCAGTTTCTCTGCTTCAGCAATACGCTGTTCCATACGGTTGACAGGACGTACCTCTCCAGAAAGGCCTACCTCGCCAGCCATGCACCAGCCAGACTCGATGGGGGTATCGACATTCGAGGAAAGGACCGCTGCAATGACAGAGAGATCCATAGCCAGGTCGGTGACACGCAGGCCACCGGCGATATTGATGAACACATCTTTCTGCATGAGTTTGAAACCGACGCGTTTCTCAAGGACTGCCAGAAGCATGTTCAGACGACGCTGGTCAAAGCCGGTAGCAGAACGTTGGGGGGTACCATAGGCAGCGGAAGATACCAAGGCCTGTGTCTCGACCAAGAAGGGTCGTACGCCTTCAATGGCACTACTGATGGCGACACCTGAAAGACCTTCATGGTCTTGGGTGAGCAGGAGTTCAGAGGGGTTCGATACTTGTCGGAGCCCATTTTGCTGCATTTCGTAAATACCTAATTCTGAGGTACTTCCGAATCGGTTCTTAATGCTTCGCAGAATGCGGTACATATAGTGTTGGTCGCCCTCAAACTGAATGACTGTATCGACGATATGCTCAAGGATTTTCGGACCTGCGAGGGTCCCCTCTTTGGTGATATGTCCGATGAGGATGACTGGCACACCGCTTGCCTTGGCGAAGCGGAGGAGGGCAGAGGCACATTCACGAACTTGGGCGATGGAGCCAGCAGATGACTCCACATCTTCGGTCATAATGGTCTGAATGGAGTCAATGACAACAAGCTCGGGTTGTTCGTCTTTGATATGGTCGAAGATAGCTTCAAGAGCGTTTTCGGTCAAGATAAGGAAGTTGTCGTTTTCTCCTCCCAGACGATTGGCACGCATTTTGAGCTGATGGGCGGATTCTTCACCACTAACGTAGAGGATCTTCTTTTCTGGCATGTGGAGCATGGTCTGCAGGGAAAGGGTAGACTTGCCGATACCAGGCTCTCCGCCTAAGAGGACGATACTGCCAGGAACGAGACCACCACCCAAGACACGGTTGAGTTCCTCGTCATGCATGTCGATTCGGGGATCATCGTGATTGGAGATGTCACGCAGACGAAGGACTTTGCCAGCGGAGGCTGCTGAGGATTGGGCGGAATGGGCACTGTTCAGACCCCTCCTGACCTCCCCTAACTTAGGGGAGGAACTGGCTACTTTGATCTCTTTGAAAGTATTCCACTGTCCACAAGCAGGACACTTACCAATCCACTTTGGTGACTCCTGTCCGCAGTTGGAGCAAACGTATGCTATCTTGTCTTTTGCCATATCGGCAACAAAGGTACAAAAAAAAAGTGAAAAATGAAAAGTGAAAAGTGAAAAGTGAAAAAAAAGTCGTATCTTTGCACGCGTTATGAAGAAATTATTGTGGATAATCGTAACGATATGCTTGGTTGTCGGCTGTAGTGAGTCGTATGAAGAGACCAAGCGCATTACCCGAGCACAGCGTCTGAAGGCGATGCGGGAAGATTCTGCTGCCCTGAAGGTGGCCGTTTTGCCAACACTTGACTGCCTGCCAATCTACTTAGCGAAAGAACATCAGATGTTTGATACTGCCGTGGATATCCGTCTGAAACTGTTTACGGCCCAGATGGATATCGACACAGCTCTGGTTAACAACAGGGTGGAGGTTGGCGTATCGGACTTGGTCCGTATTGAACGGTTGAAGAAACAGGGTGACAGTCTGAGGTATCTGACCTCGACGAATGCCTATTGGCAGTTGGTGACGAACCGTGGTGCCCGTATCCTGGACCTGAAGCATCTGGATGACAAAATGCTGGCCATGACCCGTTATTCGGTCACAGACCTGTTGGGGGATCTTGCTGTAGATAGTGCGAAACTCAAGACAGAACGTGTGTTTCGTATTCAGATCAACGATGTGAATGTTCGTTTGAAGATGCTTGAGAATAATGAGATGGATGCCCTTATCCTGACAGAGCCTCAGGCTGCTGCGGCCCGTATGTTGAAACATAAGGTGCTGATGGATACCCGAAAACTGGATATGGAGATGGGGGTCATCGTATCGCAATGGAAGGGAATGGATGAAGAAAATCGCGCTAAACAGTTGAGAGCCTTTATGAGAGGCTACAACAAAGCTTGTGACTCCATTAATCAGTATGGGATAGAGAGTTACGCCCAGCTGATTGCAAAATACTGTCGTGTCAAGCCAGAGGCAGTGGCGCAGATAGGTAAGGATTTGAAGTTCCATCGTATTGCCTTGCCTCGCGAAGAGGATGTGGAAAGGGCTAAAACCTGGCTTTCGAAGAAGTAGATATGACCAAGAACCGTGCATTGGATACTGTATACCAATGGCTGCTGAGGCGGAATCTCAGCGAGGCCCTGACGGCGATGGAAGGTTACCTCTCTTCCTGTTCTGGTGCTCAGGATGCTGATCGTCTGTATGCCATTCAGGCTGATTTCCAGTTGATGTCAGACTATTGGAAGCGGGGTTTTAAGGATCCTCAGTTGTCTCATCTCTACGACAATCTCCTGCATCGGCTTTATGTGCTTTACGCCGATGTTGCCATGAGTTATCAGATTAAGCATTCTGCCTATCTGTCATCGATTCATACCCGTCTGAGTCTTTCCTCACATGACTGGACGGTACAGGCCTTGAGGGAAGCTTTGGAAGAGTATGTGACTGCCAGCGCTATGTTGGCCCTCGAACCGGAACATATACAGGTCGAGAAGAAGAAGGAACTGCACCGCAGGCATCATCAGATGATTGTCGACTGGTTCGACCGTCTCTGGCTCTCTTCTATCTGGAGTGATGGTCAGGCCTCGGCCATGGAGGAGATTCTCCTTTCACCTACCATCGATACCAACGACCAGCAGGTGCTGACCAGTGCCATTATGTTGGCGACACTCAATCACTTTGACCTCGCTAAGTTCAAGGTGCTCTTGTCTGTCTATCGCCATGCCACAGAGACCGCTGTGCGTCAGAGAGCCTTGGTAGGGTGGGTTCTGGCCTTACATGATGATATCTTCTTTTATCTCTATGGCGAGGAAAGGAAATTGTTGGATGAAGTGTTAGCGGATAAGACGATGTGTCAGGAACTGGTGCAGTTGCAGCATCAGATTATCTTATGTATCAATGCTGAGAAAGATAATAAGACCATCCAACAGGAGATTATGCCTGACTTGTTGAAAAACAACAGTTTTCGGCTGACGCGTAATGGCATTGAGGAGGTGGAAGACAACTCCTTGGAGGATATCTTACATCCTGATGAGGAAGAACGACGGATGGAACAGGTGGAGGAAAGTTTCCTGAAGATGCAGGAGATGCAGAAGCAAGGCTCCGACATCTATTTCGGGGGCTTTTCCCAAATGAAGCGCTTCTCTTTCTTTCAGGAAATATGCAACTGGTTTGTGCCTTTCTATATTGATCATCCGGGCATTGCCGACGTGGCAGCGAAATTCCAGAAGAATGCCTTTATGCGGAGTTTGATGATGACAGGGCCTTTCTGTCATAGTGACAATTATTCTTTTGTCTTGGCTTTTAATCAGGTGATGGACCATATCCCAAAGAATCTTATGGAGATGATGGAACGTGGTGAAGCTGACGTAGCGGAAGTGATGAAAGAAGAGAGTCGCAGTGCAGCATACATCCGGCGTACCTATCTACAGGACTTGTATCGTTTCTTCCGTTTGTATCCCTATCGCAGTGACTTCTCGAATCCGTTTGAGGATTATCAGTACCTGTTCTTGGGCAAGAAAGTCTTCTCACAAACCCATATAGAGGCTTATTTCAATGATGTTGCCGCCTTTCTTATCAAACAGAAGTATATGCAGGAGGCTGGAATGGTGCTTGACAATTGTGGTGAAGCCCGGTGTGATTTCCGACATTATATGATGTGCGGTTATCTGATGCAGCATCATTATTATGCGTTTGCACCGGAAAAAGATGCCCTTTACTGTTATCAGAAAGCCTTGGAGTTGGAGCAAGGTAATGAAAAAGCCCTGCAAGGCTATGCCCGTTCGCTCTTCGACATGGGTCGCTATCAGGAGGCCTTAGAGGCTTATGATCAGTTACTGACCCTTCAGCCAGAGAAAAAGCATTATATTCTGAACCGTGCGGTCTGTCAGACGAATACCGGTCTATATGCGGAGGCTTTGAAAGATCTGTACCGACTCAATTTTGAGTCGCCTGATGATGCCACTGTCAACCGGGTATTGGCCTGGACTCTCACCTGTGATGAGAAATATGAGCAAGCTGAGAAAATCTATGCGCAGTTGGTGACGGACCAGTCGTTGCCTGACGATTTGCTGAACTATGGCTATTGTCTGTGGTTGGGTGGTCATGTAGATGAAGCTGCCGACTGTTTCCATCGTTATCTGAAAGAAACAGAACAGAAAAAGACCTTCATTATCGAGAATGAACTGGAGTTATTACGGGAGAAGGGCATCACTGAGCCTGAGATGCAGATGATGCTCTATATTCTTTGAGCCGTCTCTTTCCTTGTTCGTAGAGCCAGATGCCTGCTAATGGTAGACCTACGCCTGCGATGGTGTAGAGCACCCAGAACCAGTCCTCTTGTGAATGTTCGTGGATGACCATGTGGCAACCGATTTGTCGGGGATCGAGGCCATAGTACCATATTTTCAGCAGGCTGACAACCTTATAGGAGATGATATGGAAAATGAAGACATACAGCGTATGATCACCTGTATAAACCAGCCATTGCTTGATTCGCCCGTTGTGTTCATCAATCCAGCTGCTGAGGTTATAGGTCATCAGAAAACCGAGGATGGCCGGGATGGGGAGGGAGAGAAACTGTTGGAAGGAAGAGCGCCAGTTCATGTTGGCTGTGAGATACTTAGAGAAAAGGTATACCACGGCTGCAAAGAGCAGGGATGCCCAGAGTCTGGCATGACAGCGCATGATCTGTGTACGGTAGGCGGCTACGAACTGTCGGAATAGAAAGCCAATGCCAAAGAAAAAGCAGCCCATCATCTCGCGGTAGCCTCCTTGTACGATATTCACGACCTTCAGTCCTTCCCAGGTTTTCCAGCCACAGAGCAGGAGCATGAGTACGCAGATCAGGTAGGGGGCTGAGGATACTACCCGTTGGGGTAGTACTTTCAGTACCACCTTATATATAATAAGGTATAGGATGCTCGCCACAAACAGCCCCCGGAAAAACCAGAAGGCTCCACAGAGGAAGGCATCATAGCCGCCCATGGCCGTGAAGATGTTCCAGATGTTCTGTTGCATCTGATGCCAGGACCAGGGATGTAGCACGCCCCCTTGCTCATTGCCATAGACCTCGTTGAGTATGCCGATGTCAAACATCCAGTTGTGGATGATCAGAAAGAAAAGAGCCCACTTGACAAAGGGCCAGTAGAGACCTTTGACCCTTTTCTTGACAAAGGTGGCCTCATCATGGAAGTAACGTGTAGAGAAGAAATAGCCGGCTGTGATAAAGAACAGAGGCATGTGGAATTCAAAGATGAACTTACAGAGCCAGCCAGGTGCCTCTGCATGGGCAACCACCATTAAAATGATTGCGATTCCCTTTGCAATTGAAATTGTTGTATCTCTGTTCACTATTCACTAATCACTATTCACTATTACAGCCAAGGCTGTAAGAGACTACCGAACCATCCGCGGAATTTCTGCCATCCTGTGCGGAAACGATTCCATTCCTCTTCTGTCAGGACGACACTCTTCTGCTTGTCACGATCAAACATATCGTCGAGTTCCTTGGTAATCTCACGGTTGATGATCAGTGCATTCTCCTCATAGTCAAAGCGCAGACTGCGTGCATCCAGGTTGGTACTGCCAACCGTACAGAAACGTCCGTCAACCATCATGATTTTCGAATGATGGAAACCAGGTTGATAGAGCCAGACAATGGCGCCGCGCTTCATCAGTTTGTGGGCATTGCGATAGACCACATCGGGTGTCAGGGGAATATCGCTTTTGGCAGAAACCATGATCTCCATCTTGACACCCCGTTTGATAGCCCGTTTTAGGGCTTTACTGATAGAAGGTACCAGCGTGAAGTAAGGGTTAATGATACGGATGGAGTCCTTGGCATTGTCAAGCGCTTGGATATACAGACGACGCATAATCTTATTAGTGACATGCGGCTCACGGTTGACAATGCCCACCATCTTGTTGCCAGAAGGCTTGCCTCTATAATACTTCGGGTCAGAGAGTTCTTCTTTTGTGGCTTTCTTCCAGATTCGGGCAAAGATGGTCTGAAGGTCATTGACCACAGGACCTTCCAGTCGGCAGTGCATGTCACGCCATTCACCCACCTGCTCAGTACCTACAATGTAATAGTCAGCTACATTCATACCACCCGTATAGGCGATCTCACCATCGATGACCACAATCTTACGATGGTCACGAGGCCAGATGTGGTTGACCCAAGGAAAACGGATGGGGTCGTATTCTACAATATTAATACTGTCGGCCCACAACTTCTGGAGATGATGCTTCTTGAGAGGTTGGTTGTTGGAGTCATTGCCAAAGCCGTCGAACATGGCACGGATCTCCACCCCTTCCTTCCGTTTCTCTTTCAAGATATCAAAGAGTAGCGATGCAATGGAGTCATTACGGAAATTGAAGTATTCCAGATGCACACTGCTTTTGGCTTGTCGGATGGCCTCAAACATATCTGCAAACTTATCCTTGCCTGACATCAGCAACTTCACCTGGTTGCCTTGTGTGAAGTGTACCCCCTCAGCTTCCATCTGCCGGACAATAAGGGAATCACTGGTCTGGGCGATGAGGGATAGTGGAAAGAGGAAAGAGAAAAGAGGAAGGAGAATACTCTTGCTATTGATCTTAATAGATATACTTATTTTCATTTCTCTCTAACAAATTTCTAACATTTCTCTTACCTCTCACCTCTTACCTCTATTTCCTATGCTTCAGTCGGTATTCCAGCGGTGTCATGCCAAACTTCTCCCTGAAGATAGAGATAAAATTCTCGGCGGTCATGAAACCGATGTTTGTTGCCAACTCACTCATATTGATGTTGGTTCGCTTCAACAGGATACAGGCATGCTTCAGTCGCATGTCACGAATCAGTTCTGCAGGTGTCTTACCTGTCAAGCTGCGGATACGGTGGAAGAAAGGTACACGTCCCATGCCCATGGCAGTGGCCATCTCCTCGAGACTGATTTGACCACGACTCATGTTCTGCATCACATACTGTTCGATGTTCTTCATGAGCTGCTGATCCATCATGTCAAGCATAGAGTAGTCTGACAAGGTTGACTCTTCCTCATAAAGCTTTTGAGCCTCGGTGACAGCAGGCGCATTCACGATGTTAGGTTTCACAATCTTCGTATCTACGAGGTTGATGGGATCATCCTCACTGGTCTCACCACCACCCATAGCCAGGGCTGTGGCTGTATCTGTGTCATCGTAGGACTCTGTAGCTGTTGTCATACTTGAATTCTGGTTCTCCAGCATACGGGTCTCGGCACCTTCGATGAGGTTGCTGTCAAGCTCGATAGGACCAAGGCCAAGCACCTTGTTAAAGCGCATGACTGCCTCCTGAATGTTGAACGGCTTGGCCAGATAGTCATCAGCCGAGAGGGTGATGTTCTGATTGCGCATGTCAATTGGGGTCAGGGGCTTGTCGGTCAGCAGGATGAACTTGATCTTTTGTGAGACGGGGTTCATCTTCAACTGGTTACACAACTCACTACCTGTCATGTTCTGCATATTCTGCTTACAGATCACCAGGTCTGGATGCAGCTCCTCAATATCGGTCACAGCCTTGATGATATCGTTATAGGCATGGAAGTTGTAGACGTACTTGAGTCGGGCCATGGCAAACTTGATGAAGTCTTCATTGTCGTCAACCATGAATACAGAGAATTTCATCGTAGGCGTATCCAAGGCAGCTCTCGACCTTGTGTGCTCTGATGTTAAGGTCTCGCTGGGTACGTCAGGCAGGGCAATCTCACCTTTGGCATTGAGCTCCAGACGGTCGTGGACGGAAATCTTCGCTTTCTCTTCGGGATGCTCCAGTTCTGTCTGCATGTCACTTACACGGGTGATGATCTGCAGCATCTGTGAGTGAAGGGCATTAAGCTGTTCACGCTCCTCAAGGTCTTTCTCCTTCTCTGAGAGGTTGCCGATGATAGACGTCATTCGTGCCATTGGCTGGCGCAGATCATCACTGGCAGCCTTGATGGCTTCACGTTGCATCTTCAGTTCGTCGATGACCGCTCTCTTACGGTCTCTGATAGCTTTGAGCTGTTTGATGCCGATACGCCAGAAGTAGAGGACCACCAAGATGATGATGGCATAGGCGAGGAGCATCCACCATGACAGCAGCCAGTGGCTTGCCACGGTGATAGACAGGGTACGCTCCGTGTTACTGACAGCACCATCGGTACTGACGGCCTTGACATGTAGGGTGTATTTTCCGCTGGAGAGATCACGGAAGGTGACACCGTGGGTGAGGGCATCTCCGTTTTTCCAGTCATCATCGAGTCCTTCCATCCAGTACATGAACTGCAGGCGCTCGCTTTGGTTGTAGTTTCCTGCTGCAAACTTGATTGTAATCGTGTTCTGATTGTGGTTCAGTTCCAGCTTTGAAGATTCATTGAGGGCTTGTTTCAGTAGCACCTTACCATCGTACTCATGTCCTGTCAGCACTTCCTCCTCGCCCAGGAACAACTGGGTAAGCATCACTCTGGGCAGAGCGTCTGTGTCGGAACTGCCGTTCTTGACCATCCAGTTGGCACCAAAAAGACCGCCGAATTCCACATTGCCGTCCTGGCGTGTGAGAATCGCACCGGGATTAAACTCGTTACTCTGCAAACCATCGGCTGTCGTGTAGTTGTAAAGACCATAGCTGAAACTGCCATCCTCATGATTGCGATTAACCACAATACGGGTCACACCACTGCTGGTGGTAATCCACATGTTGTGGTTCTTGTCTTCCGCAATACCGCAGATGTTATTATTACTCAGACCTTGCTTCTCAGTGATATAGTCAAGGTTGTCATTGTTCAGGTCGTTGTTGGAGTTCAGTACATTCAGACCTTCACGGGTACCCACCCAGATGAGACCTCTGGAGTCCTTAGCTATCTGCGTGATGTAGTTGTTCGTAAACTGCTTGGTATGGGCAACATTACCGGTGAGTACGCGCTTTTCTGTGTTCGACAGATTCAGCACCACCAACCCCTCTGCCGTACCGATATAGAGATTGTTCTTTTTGTCATTCTTATTATAATGCAGACAAGTCACATTGTTGGTGTTCAACTTGCCGTTCTCTCTGGTATACGAGGAGAAGGAATTCATTCTGGGGTTGTAAACCTGCAGACCGCCATTGGTTGCAATCCACAGATTACCGACCTTATCCGAACAAAGGGCATTCACATGGTCGTCAATCAAGGTTCTCATGCTGTCCTTGGCCAAAGAATAGATGGTAGCGTTGCCATCCTTCAGACGCGTCAGACCGTTACGCTTAGAACCAATCCAGAGGCTGCCGTCGGGGGTAAAGGCCATAGCCGATACCTTCTTACTGGCAATCGGACCATTATAGCCGACCAAACCATTGTCGCTGGTTCCATATAACACCTTGCCACTGTCAGATTGTGCAATGGCTGTGATATCACCATTGAGTATTGATGCAAAGCGATAGATGTACTTTCCGCAATAGGCAATACCCGACTTCTCTGTACCGATCCACAGCAGATCCGTATCATCGACATAAACGCTCTGTATGCTGATGGTCTCATGACGCATCTGACGGTCGTTCATATTGACAGGTTGAACAGCCTCCACCTCATGCGTGTTGATGTCATAGCGCAACAATCCCATTTGGTCTGATCCAATCCAGATATTTCCGCTGCGGTCGCCTGCCATGCCATTGATATTGCGGTCTACGCCAACACTCGTCAATCCCAGCTTCTCACTGATGGAGGTGTCCCATGTGTTGGCACTCTTGTTATATCTGAAAAGCGTGCCCTGGCCATAGAGCCAGATATTGTCCATTTGGTCTGCAAAGGCTCTGAGAGTTTTCGATTTGCGAATCTTCTGGTCAGCAATCTCATGGGTTCCCCAGACCGTATGCTGCTGGTGCATGACATCACAACAGACAATTCTTCCGTCGTCATAGACAATCAGCGCACCGTCCTTACACTCACTAATTGAACAGATCAGGCCTTGTGGCACGCCATGGGCATCGTCGGTATAGCCGAACTCATATAGCAACTGCTGCTGCATGTTGTAGCACACCACACCTTTGTTGGGAATGGCACCCCACAGGTTCTTGTGCCTGTCGACATAGACAATGCTGGGTATGGTCTCAATACCCATGCGGGCAAAGACCTGTTTCATGTCGCGTTCAAAGCTCTCCGTCTGTGGATGATATACACAATAGCCGGCTGCCGTTTCTACTAACAGATTGCCGTCGAGTGTCTCCTGTACGGAGTTGATGTAACTGTTAGGCAGTGAGGAACCGTCTTGTGAATCACTTTGGAAATTTTTGAACACATAGCCGTCGAAACGGTAGAGTCCTGCTGGTGTTCCAAACCACACATAGCCTCGCGAGTCTTTCATAATGCAGTTGATCTGACTGCTTGTCAGACCATCGCGTGCGTCAAGTGTTTTAAACAGATAGTCTGCCACCACTGCCATCGGCATGGTAAGCAGCAACACGATCATGAGTTTCTTTATCGTTTTCATATAACTATCACTATTCACTGTTCACTATTCACTATATCATACACGAGTAGTGGTCAACCACGCCAAGCAGGTGTTGCTCATCGTCGGTAACCAATACCGAATGTATTTTGTATCTGTTCATTATTTGCTGTATTTCCGAAATCTTGGTGTCAGGTCTGACAGTCTTTGGGGTGCGTGTCATGATATCGCTGACTGTGCGGTCAAAGAACTGGGCTTTCCATTTCTCTGTAGCCCGACGGATATCACCATCCGTGATCAGACCGACAATCTTACCTTCCACTTCTGCCACGCCAAGCCCCAGCTTGCCTTTGCTTACCAGGATGATGGCTTCACCGAGGTGCATCTCAGGAGGCAGTACGGGTAGGTCATCACTGCGCATCACATCCTGAGCCGTTGTCAACAGACGTTTGCCTAATTCACCACCAGGATGGAACTGGGCAAAGTCGCGTGGCTGGAAGTTACGCTTCTCGATCAGCGCCACAGCCAGGGCATCGCCCATTGCCAGCTGGGCCATGGTGGAACTGGTAGGAGCCAGGTTCAGTGGACAGGCCTCTTTCTCCACACTCACATTCAGATGGCAGGTGGAATATTTGGCGAGTAGGGAACTTGGATTGCCACTCATGCCGATGATGGGTATCTGCATGTGCAGCACCATCGGGATAAAACGCAACAGCTCGTCGGTCTGCCCTGAGTTGCTGATGGCCAGCACCACATCTTCCTGAGCCATCACACCTAAGTCGCCGTGGTACACGTCGAGGGGATTAATGAAAAAAGATGGGGTGCCCGTACTCGAAAGGGTGGCCGCAATCTTAGCGCCGATATGACCACTTTTGCCGACACCTGTCACGATAACCTTTCCTTTGCAGTGATACATGAGGTCAACGGCCATGTCGAATGACTCGTCCAACTGAGGAATCAGCCCTAACACGGCTTCTGCCTCATCTTTTATGCATTGTATGGCGTATGTTCTTGCCTCTTTCATCACTTCGTCAGTTCTACTATCAGTTGTTCCAACTTGTCTAATTCCAGCATATTGGCAGCATCGCTCAGACCTTCATCTGGGGTGGGGTGTACCTCAAAGAAATAGCCGGTGGCACCAAAGGCCTTGGCTGCCATCGCCATCTGTGGTACAAACCGCCTGTCGCCACCTGTCTTGCCGTCACTGCCCCCCGGACGCTGTACACTGTGGGTACAGTCCATGATGACCGTGGGCACAATGTCGAGCATGTCTGGGATGTTTCGGAAATCCACGACGAGATTGTGATAGCCCATCATATTGCCACGCTCTGTCAACCAGACCTCTTTGGCCCCTGCATTGCGTGCTTTCTCCACAGGATAGCGCATGTCTTTTCCACTTAGGAACTGGGCTTTCTTGATATTGACCGTACGGCCTGTCTGGGCTGCTGCAACCAACAAGTCTGTCTGACGGCACAGGAAGGCCGGTATCTGTATCACATCACAGACTTCACCCACAGGCTTTGCCTGCCAGGCTTCGTGGATATCTGTCAGGATCTGCAGGCCGAATGCTGCCTTGATGTCTGCTAATAATTGCAATCCGCGTTCCAAACCCGGACCACGGAAAGAGCGTATTGACGTGCGATTGGCCTTGTCAAATGACGCCTTGAAAATGATGTTCGTCCCATGTTTCTCGTTGATTTCCACCAACTTGTGTGCAACAGTCCTCAGCAGTTCTGCCGATTCTATCACACAGGGACCTGCAATAAATATTGCCTTCTGACTCATATTTGCTTTGCAAAAATACGCATTTTATCTCAATCTGCCAAACATTTGGCAAGTTTTTTCTCACTATTCACTATTCACTGTTCACTATTCACTAATTATGTGCACGTCTCTCTGTGGGAACGGGATCTGAATACCGTGGTCGTTGAGGGTGTCATAGACACATTTCAGGACATCACTCACCACATACGATTTCTTCGGTGCATCGGCCCAGACAAACAACTTGAAGTTGATACTGGAGTCTGCCATTTCCGACACCACGCTCTTGACTTTCTTATCAGGGTCCATCCACTTGTGATGCAGGTTGTTGACGGCATCCTCAACGAGTGTAGTCACCTGTTTGAGGTTTGAGCCATAGGAAACACCAAAGGGTACGACGGCCAGCACATAACCGTGATTGCGTGTCAGGTTCTTATAGTTCTTCGTAAACAGTTGCGAGTTCTGGAACGTGATGATTTCACCGTAGAGCGATTCAATGATGGTCGAGGTATAGCTGATACTTGTCACTTTTCCCATGGTACCGTCAATCTCTATCCAGTCGCCCACCTTGATGCGGCCTGCCATGAGCGAGGCACCATAGTAAATGTTCTCGATGATATCCTTCGAGGCAAAACCAATACCAGTGGAGAGTCCGCCGGAGATAGCCAGCAACCATTCCACACTGATGTTCAGGTAGGCAAGTGTCGTCAACAGCCAGATGCCCCAGATGATCAACTGTATCACGTTCTTACCCATCACGGCACGACTCTCTGCCGTTGTGGGATCTTTGGTCTCAAAGTGCAGACGCATCAGACTGAGGACTGTCCGTGAGATCCATCTGAACAGGAACCAGGTGCTGATGACCACTGCCAGCTTTACCACGCTCACCTGAAGGTTCTCCTGGTTGATGAACTTGTAGTTGAAGATATCCCAGCACATGTCACTAAGGTTGAACACCTCGGCTGCCCAGTAGATACTAATCATCACTGAACAGACAATGAGCACGGGCAGTACCACCTGATGGGTCAACGTATAGAGCCAGGTCTGTGTGACAGACTTCTTCGAGAACTCATGCTTCTCCTCATACATCTTCAGATAGTCGGAGATGCAGGTGATGGTCAGGATACAGGTCAGCTGCATGATCCACCAGATGAGCAGCTGCACGGCCAATAGTGTGTAACCTGCCCAGGAACAGCCTGCAGAAGCAATGAATACCATCATCGACACGTAGGTGTAGAACATGTCTGAGCGGGGGACATTCTTGTTGTGCCGTCTGATGCAGAACCACTGCCACAACAAGCAGGCAATCAGTATCGGTGGGAAGGCCAGACTCACCAGCTCGCTGGGAATCAGGATGATACGGAAAGTGATGACCACAAAACCGATGAGCAGCAGAGGGGCGTAGATAATAAACGCACTCCGTATCTGACTGCCACTGACTCGCAACAACAGCGATATCAGGATGACGGCCAACAGCCACAGGTATTCTACCAACAGCCCCGAGGCCATGATCACGAAGTTCTGGTGGCTGTTGTATTGTATCAGTCCCATCACAATGGCCAGGGTGATGGTGGTAGTAGCCCACATGATCGACCGCCGCTTCTTCAGGAACTCCGTCGTGTGGAATCTTTTAGGCATGAACCTGAAGATGAGCAGGTTGAGGCCGATGGACAGGATGGCGTAGAAGGCAATGGCGACAAACAGACCAAAGATCCAGAACATGTTCCAGTCGGAATGCTTGGTGGTCTCGTCGGTCGTATACTTCCGGGCCATGATCTCTTTCATGTTCTGCCACTTCTCCTTGATGTTCCTTAAAATGTCCAGATAGGTGTCGCCACCATTCACGAAGATGCTCGTCTGAATGTCATAATAACGTTTCTGGGCATAATCGTTCATGTGTTTCAGACGCTGCTCCGTGTTATTGTAATAACGGATATAGTCCTGCATCTGCTGGGAGTCTTCTTCCAGGGTGCGCTTGATGACGGTGGCAAGGGTCAGACAGACACTGCGGTCTTTCTGGGCCTGAGTGCCCATGATGTTCGTGGGCATGGCCTGCAGACTGTTGATGAGGCTATCATAGCGTGCAATCTCCTCACCGATATTGTTGATGTACACTCGGAAGGGCAGCTGCTGGTGCTGGAAACGCTGGTACTGCTCGGTAGCCTGGTGGCAGGCGTAGGTCAGGTCAAACAGGTATTCCTCTTTCTGGGAATAGAGCATCAGGGCATTCTGGTTCGACTGCTTCATCGTCCGTGTCAGATTCCTGAACACCTCCTGATTCTGCTCCCGTTGTTCATCGCGCTGGCTGCTCAGTTCCTGATAGTGTTTCACCAGTTCTGCACGCAGGATGACCAGTGTAGAGTCGAGGTTTTTCTCCTTCAGCACGGCGCCTGCTTCGTTAGCCATACCCATGATCAGAGCCAATATAATGAGAAACTTTTTCATTGTCTTCTTATTTTAGCGGGCAAAGTTAGTAAAAAAGCCAAAGAAAAAGTAAAAAAATGGACGTAAATGGTGCAGATTAACTTTTTTTTTATACTTTTGCGGCATGATACTGATAGCAGATAGTGGTAGTACAAAGACCGATTGGGCCTTGCAATCGGCTTCAGGCGCATTAGCGCGTTTCCATACACAAGGCATCAATCCCTTCCATCAGGACAGGACCGTCATCGCTGGGATTCTCCGTCAGGAACTCCTGCCGCAGCTGGATCCGGAGAAAGTCAGTCGTGTCTGTTTTTATGGTAGTGGAGTCCGTCCTGAGCTGGAGCCTGTCATGACCTCTCTCTTGCAAGAGGCCTTTCCTCAGGCCGAACAGGTCGAAGCGCATAGTGATTTGCTGGGTGCAGCGCATGCACTTTGTGGTCATAACTATGGTATTGCCAGTATTTTAGGGACGGGCGCTAATTCTTGCCTTTATGATGGTAGACGCATCATTGCCAATACCCCCGCCTTGGGCTATATCTTAGGCGACGAGGGTAGTGGAGGGGTTCTCGGCAAACTGTTTCTGCATGAACTTTACAAGGGTGTTCTGTCAGAAAAAATCCATTCTGAATTTGAACGGGAATATGGCCTGACGATGGCCGATGTCATCCAGCGGGTCTATCGTGAACCGATGCCCAACCGTTTCCTGGCATCGCTGGCCCCGTTTATCCATCGCCACCTGTCCGACGATGCCGTGAGGCAGATTGTGATCCGTAACTTCCGCGATTTCTTCCGATATAACATCCGTCCCTATGGGCTTTCGGATATGCCTGTTTCTTTTGTGGGCAGCATTGCCTTTCATTTTCGTGACCAGCTGACGGAGGCTGCCCTGGCAGAGAACTTCCGCCTCGGCAAGATCCTCCAGTCGCCTATCGAGGGTTTGGTTGAATATCTGATTGTGCGTTGACGTGTCACAGGGAACGCGATGTCCCCGTGTGTCATCAGAGTAATACTTTCTTTGCATATGATTTACGTTGATGACCAAAAATGGGGGCGCGCCTTGGTTATTCGCAGGTTTATTCGTAACTTTGCACCCAAAACCAATAAGATGATGAAACGAATATTATTCATTGTGTCGCTACTGGCAGCGGTGAGTCTGTCAATGGTGGGTCAGTCGAAGTTTGTGACTGTCCAAAATGGGCATTTCGTGAAAGACGGAAAGCCATACTATTATGTGGGTACTAATTTCTGGTATGGGGCGATCCTCGGCTCGGAAGGGCAGGGCGGTGACAGGAAACGATTGATAAGGGAACTCGACTATATGAAGAAACTCGGTATCGACAACCTGCGAATCCTTGTGGGAAGTGATGGCGAGCGAGGTGTGACCACCAAAGTGGAGCCGACACTGCAGATACGTCCCGGCGTTTATAATGATACGATTCTGGCCGGCCTCGATTATCTGTTGATGGAGATGGGCAAACGGCAAATGGTGGCTGTACTTTATCTTAACAATTCCTGGGAGTGGAGTGGGGGCTACGGCTTCTATCTGGAGCATGCCGGTGGCGGCAAACAACCCAGACCTAATGAAGATGGCTACCCCGCATTTATGAAGGCCATGAGCAAATATGCTACCAACAAGAAAGCCCATGAACTGTTCTATGACTATGTACGTTTTATCCTGAGCCGTACCAACCGCTATACCGGTCTGAAATATACTGACGATCCAGCCATTATGTCGTGGCAGATAGGCAATGAGCCCCGTGCCTTTGACAAGACGGTGCTCCCAGACTTTGAGCGATGGTTGGCTGAGGCCTCGGCCCTGATTCGTTCGCTGGACGGCAACCACCTGATTTCCTTGGGCAGTGAGGGCTCGTGGGGTTGCGAGAACGATTGGGACTGCTATGAGCGCATCTGTAAGGACAAGAACATCGACTATTGTAATATCCATCTGTGGCCCTATAACTGGAGTTGGGCGCGCCAGGACCATCTGATAGAAGACCTTCCGACGGCAAAGGCCAACACAAAGGACTATATCGACCGCCACCTGGAGATCTGTGCCAGACTTCGGAAACCCCTTGTGATGGAGGAATTCGGCTATCCTCGCGATGACTTCAAGTTTGCACTGGGTACCCCTACCAAAGGCCGCGACGGATTCTACCAATATGTGTTCTCGCTTGTGGCCGACAACGCAGAACAGGGCGGCTATTTCGCAGGCTGTAATTTCTGGGGGTGGGGTGGTTTCGCCAAGCCCCGACATGAGCAGCAATGGCAGGTGGGCGATGACTATACCGGCGACCCTGCTCAGGAGCAACAGGGACTGAATTCGGTGTTCTCGGGTGACAAATCAACCCTGAAAATCATCAAATCGCAGGTGGACAGAATGAAAAAACTGCGGTAAACGAGTGATTGTGTGCGAACACATTTTTTCTTTGCAATATAATGTAGTAAATCGTCAATAAAGTGTCATTGACTTTAAGGATTTTTTTGTATCTTTGCAGCCAAATAGCATGCGAAAAAAGATATGAAAAGAATATGGATCGTTTTAGTTGCTTTGGCAATGGTGGCTTGCGCACCCCAAAAGAGTGAGCCTGACAAGACAATAGCTCAACTGTTGGAAGAACGTTTGGATTCCATTCAGAAGAAGGGTTACATGGCCGGACACCAGGACGATCCGTTCTATGGTATCGGCTGGGCCTACGAAGATGGCAAGAGCGATGTGAAGCTGACCGTAGGCGACTATCCTGCTGTCATGGGCTTTGAACTGGGTGGCATCGAGATGGGTGACGAGAAGAACCTTGACAGTGTGCCCTTCACCCGTATCCACGACGAACTGTTGGCTCATGTGAAGCGCGGTGGTATTGTGACCATCAGCTGGCATCCCCGTAACCCCATGACGACGGCACCCGATGGTGGCAGAGGGGCCCAGAAGTTCCCTGAGGGTTCTGCATGGGATGTGTCGGATACCACGGTCGTCGGGAGTGTGCTCCCCGGTGGGAAGAATGCCGCGCTGTTCCAGACATGGATAGAGCGTGTGGCCGACTTCATCGAGACCCTCAAGGATGAGGACGGTCAGATGGTGCCCATCATCTTCCGTCCCTGGCATGAGAACAACGGATCGTGGTTCTGGTGGGGACAGAAACTGTGTACCGATACGGAGTTCAAGGCGCTCTGGAATCTTCTGCAGGACTATATGAACACCCGGGGCTTTACCAATCTGCTGTGGAGTTACTCGCCGAATCTGGATGGCAATTGGACTGAGGAGCGCTTCTTGCAGCGTTATCCTGGCAACGACCGTGTGACGCTGATAGGCGAGGATGCCTACCAGTGGGGAACGGAGGAGGATTTCGTGAAGCAGCTGAATGCAGACCTGACCTTCCTGACGCAGTTTGCCAAGGACAACGGTAAGCTCCTGGCCATGACGGAATGCGGCTTTAAGAATATCCCTGACTCAACATGGTTCTCAAGGGTGCTGAAAGTGCAGATGGACAAGTATCCGATCTGCTACTTCCTGTTGTGGAGAAACTATGAGAAGGAGTGGTTCGGGCCCGTGCCCAATACCCCTTGCGGCGAAGACTACAAGGCCTTTAAGGAGGCGGAGAATGTGCTGTTCCTGAATGAAATAAAGTAAAAAACAACAATAATTATGGTAAAAACTAAATTCATCGAAAAGATCGGTTATGGCTTCGGCGATATGTCATCGTCGATGTTCTGGAAGATATTCTCGTATTATCTGCCGTTCTTCTATTCAAACATCTTCGGCCTTAACCTTGTGGATGCCGGTATATTGGTGCTCGTGACACGTATTTGGGATGCTGTGTCAGACCCGATGATGGGTATCGTTGCCGACCGTACCAACACAAAGTGGGGTAAGTATCGTCCCTACCTGTTGTGGGTGGCTCCTCTTTTCAGTATCGCCGGTATCCTGCTGTTTACCACGCCCGACTGGGATTATGGCGCAAAACTGGTATGGGCCTATGTGACCTATATCATGATGATGACGGTTTACACGGGTATCAACGTGCCTTATGGTGCGATGCTGGGTGTGATGACTGACGATCCCAAGGAGAAAACGGTGTTCTCATCGTTCCGTATGTTCTTTGCCTATGGCGGTTCGTTTATCTCACTCTTCCTGTGGGAACCCCTCACGAAAATGTTTGGTGGCTATAACACCTCCGGCGGCTGGTTCTGGGCCATGGTTACCATCGCAACAGCCTGCTTCGTGATGTTCATCATCTGTTTCCTGTTGACCAAGGAACACCTGAAAACGGTGTCTACCATGAGCGTGGGCGATGACTTCGCAACGCTGTTGAAGAACAAACCCTGGTGGTTGTTGATCGGTGCCGCCCTGTGCTCGAACCTCTTCAATACCGTCCGTGGTGCCACAGTGGCCTACTTCTTCGCAGATATCATCGGTGCCGATGTCTCTTTGAGTTTCATGGGTATGGCCTTCATCTTCTATGCCGGACTGTTCCTCGGTGTCGGTGAGGTGTCGAACATGGTAGGTGTGGCGCTTTGTGTGCCCATTGCCAATAAACTCGGTAAGAAGACCACCTTTATGCTTGTGAATGCCTTGCTGGTTGTCTTCAGCATACTGTTCTTCTTCATCCCGATCAATCCTTCCGGCTTCTGGATGATGCTGATCTTCCAGGTGATCATCTCGATTCTGACAGGTGTGATGTCGCCGTTGGTATGGAGTATGTATGCTGATGTGAGCGACTATGCAGAGCTGGAGTTCCGCACGGCTTCTACAGGTCTGATCTTCTCCTCGGCCTCGATGGCTCAGAAGTTTGGTGGCGCCATCGGTGGTGCTGCTGTCCTCTGGCTGCTTTCAGCCTTCGGTTATGTCACCGACGCGGCAGAGGTGTCGGCAGGTGCGGTACAGCCTGAGAGTGCCCTCTTGGCATTGCGCTGGCTGATGAGCTTCATCCCGGCTACTGTCGCTGCCCTGGCTGTGATTGTGGTATGGTTCTATCCGCTGACAACCAAGCGTGTGGATGAAATCAGTGATAGACTGAAGTCGATGCGTGAGATCGAGGAGTAAAGACTGATAATACCAGACAATGTTTGATGTGACATTGATAGGAAAAGAGATGCAGGATGTTTTGGAAACGAACATCCTGCACTTTTGGATGACGCAGATGGTCGACGAGGCGCATGGGGGCTTCTATGGCCGTATCGACGGTCAGGGAACGCTCCATCCTGATGCAGAAAAGGGGGCCATCCTGAACGCTCGCATCTTGTGGTCGTTCTCTGCTGCATACAGAGTATTAGGGGTGAAAGAATACCTTGCCATGGCCACAAGGGCCTATGAATACTTTATCCGGCATTTTATCGATCAGGAATATGGTGGGGTGTATTGGAGTGTCGATTATCTCGGTCGTCCTTTGGATACCAAAAAACAGTTCTATGCCATCGGCTTTGCCATTTACGGACTCTCTGAATATGCCCGTGCTACTGGCGACAGGGAGGCTTTGGACTATGCCTTGCAACTCTATGACTGTGTAGAGGAACATGCTTTTGACACCGCCCATAACGGTTATATTGAGGCCTGCACCAGAGATTGGGGGCAGATTGCCGACATGCGATTGTCGGCGTTTGATGCCAACTATCCCAAGTCGCAGAACACCCATCTGCATATCATCGAACCCTATACCAACCTGCTGCGATGCCTGAAAGAGTTGCATGCCCAGGAATCGTGCGACTATGTGCCTGTGCTAGGGTCGGTGCTGCCGATAGGTGTTAGTGTGCCGATGGAAACGATGGTCGGTGTGGCGGCTTCCCTGCGTAATCTGATTACGATCTTTACAGATAAGATTCTGAATCCCGAGACCCATCATCTCGACCTCTTCTTTGAGATGGACTGGACGCGTGGGGCAGGACATTTGGAGAGCTATGGCCACGATATCGAGTGTTCGTGGTTGCTGCATGAGGCGGCCCTCGTTCTGGGCGATCCTCAGGTGCTGGATAAAGTGGAACCCATTGTCCGTGAGGTGGCAAAGGCCTCAGAGAAAGGGCTGCGTCCTGATGGCTCGATGATTCATGAGGCCAACCTGGATACTGGCAGCGTGGATGATGACCTGCATTGGTGGGTTCAGGCAGAGAATGTGGTGGGATGGTTCAATATCTACCAGTATTTCGGCGATACGACGGCTTTGGAGAAAGCGGTCAGGTGCTGGGATTATATCAAATCACAACTCATTGATTATGAACGGGGAGAGTGGTTCTGGAGCCGTCATTCTGACGGTACATTGAACACCGTTGATGACAAGGCAGGCTTCTGGAAATGTCCCTATCATAACAGTCGTATGTGCCTGGAGTTGATTGAAAGGATAGCGGCAGGAAGTTAAAAATCGCAAGGAATTAACATTTATTATTAAATAATAAATAAATATTCCACTTATTTACAAATATTATTTGTACCTTTGCAGCACGAAAGTTGTGAAGCTACACTTTGTAGGGCGGTAACTGCTTGAAAACGAGAACAATATTGTTATAACTATATATTAATTTTATGAACTTTACTTTGTTAATTACCGTCTTGTTGACGGCTATTACATTGGTGGTGGCGGCTTACATCGTAGCCAAGCTGATAGGACCTCGGTCTTATGCGAAGGTGAAGGGTGAGCCGTATGAGAGTGGTATCCCCACACGAGGCAGCTCATGGTTGCCCATGACGGTGGGATTTTACCTCTTCGCCATCTTGTTCCTCATGTTTGATATAGAAACGGTGTTTCTGTATCCATGGGCAGTCGTGGTGAAGGACTTCGGTGCATTGGCCCTGCTGAGCATCGGCTTCTTCCTGGTAGTTCTGGTATTAGGCTTGGCGTATGCCTGGCGGAAAGGAGACTTGGAATGGAAGTAAGAAAGCCCCACATCAAGAGTATTCCCTACGAGGAGTGGAACGACAATGCCTCGTTGGAGAAAATCATTGACGAGCTCCATGAGGGTGGTGTCAATGTGATTACTGGCTCACTCGACCAGTTGATCAACTGGGGACGCAGCAACTCCCTCTGGTCACTGACCTTTGCCACTTCGTGCTGTGGTATCGAGTTCATGGCTTGTGGTTGTGCCCGTTATGACTTCGCGCGTTTCGGTTTTGAGGTCACGCGTAACTCTCCCCGTCAGGCTGACCTGATTATGTGTGCCGGTACTATCACTCATAAGATGGCACCCGCCCTGAAGCGCCTGTACGACGAGATGGCTGAGCCGAAGTATGTGATTGCCGTCGGTGGTTGTGCCATCAGCGGAGGACCGTTCAAGTCGAGTTATCACGTGGTGAAGGGTATCGAGGAGATCGTACCCGTCGATGTGTTTATTCCTGGTTGTCCTCCCCGTCCGGAGGCTATCATGTATGGCATGATGCAGCTGCAGCGTAAGGTGAAGATCGAGAAGTTCTTCGGTGGTGCTAACCACAAGCAGACCGCTGAAGAAGCTGCGCTCGGGGTATCGAATGAGGAGTTGACATTCCGTAACAAACTGGGTGATCATCGCAGAGAGCCAATCGTGGTAACTGACGTGCCCGAGGATTTTACCATTGACCAATCTAACAAAGAGGAGGAGAAGGCATGAAGTTAGAGTTTTTATCATTTGATTTCGACAAGTTCGCACAAGAGATGCAGAACTTGAAGGACAAGAAGGGCTTTGACTATCTTGTTACCATCGTAGGCGAGGACTTCGGAGAAGAAGGACTTGGCTGTGTGTATATCCTTGAGAATACGAAGACCCACGAGCGTTGCAGCGTGAAGATGATTGCCAGGAGCCAGGTTTGTGGCGACGGTATGTCATCTAATGGAACAGGTGATACAGATGGTCAGATGTTGGCCTATCTCCCCACCGTGTCTAATCTCTGGCGCGTGGCTGATCTGTTAGAGCGTGAGGTCTTTGATTTCTTTGGTATCGTATTCCTGGGTCATCCTGATATGCGTCGCCTGTTCCTGCGTTCTGACTTCAAGGGTTTCCCCTTCCGCAAGAACTGGGAGTTCAACGATGCTTATACCCTTGAGGATGATGTAGAGCCCGACTATGGCCTGGAGTACTTCATCGACAAGGATGGCAATCTCCAGTCAAAGCAGAACAAGCTGTTTGGTCCTGATGACTATGTGATAAACATCGGTCCTCAGCACCCTGCTACGCACGGTGTGCTCCGTCTGCAGACAGTGCTCAACGGTGAGACTGTGAAGCGTATCTATCCGCACCTCGGCTATATCCATCGTGCCATCGAGAAGATGTGGGAGGGTATGACTTATCCTCAGACACTGGCGTTGACCGATCGTCTGAACTATCTGGGTGCTATGCAGCACCGTCATGCCTTGGTAGGTGTGATTGAGGAGGCCATGGAGGTAGAATTGACCGATCGCATCAAGTATATCCGTACGATTATGGATGAGCTGCAGCGTCTCGATTCCCACTTGCTCTACACCTCTTGTGTGGCTCAGGACCTCGGCGCCCTCACTGGTATGCTCTATGGTATGCGCGATCGTGAGCATGTGCTCAACTGCATGGAGGAGACCACCGGTGGTCGCCTGATCCAGAACTACTACCGTATCGGTGGTCTGCAGGATGACATCGATCCTAACTTTGTGAAGAACTGTAAGGACCTGGTGAAGTATCTGCGTCCGACCATCCAGGAGTATATGGATATCTTCGGTGACAACATCATCACCCACAATCGTCTTGAGAACTGTGGTCCGATGAGTCTCGAGGATTGTATCAACTACGCTGTGACTGGTCCTGCAGGTCGTGCTTCAGGCTGGAAGAACGATGTGCGCAAGAACCACCCCTACGACATGTACGACAAGGTGGAGTGGGAGCAGTGCACACTGACAGGTTGCGACTCGATGGACCGCTACCTCGTTCACATCAACGAGATGTACCAGAGCCTGAACATCATCGAACAGCTCATCGACAATATCCCTGAGGGTGACTTCTATGTGAAGCAGAAGCCGATCATCAAGTGCCCGGAGGGACAGTGGTACTTCTCTGTCGAAGGTGTGGCTGGTGAGTTTGGTGTCTATCTCGACTCTCGTGGCGACAAGAGCCCCTACCGCATGAAGATGCGTCCTATGGGTCTCTCGCTGGTAGGTGCCTTCGACCCGATGCTGCGTGGTCAGAAGATTGCCGACCTGATTGCCACCTGTGCTGCTATTGACGTTGTAATTCCTGATATTGACAGATAAAAGCGAAGGATTATGTTTGATTTTAGTATTGTTACACAATGGTTCGACGCTCTCCTTCGCGAGACACTCGGTTTGGGAGATTTTCTGTCGATATTGATTGAGTGCGTGCTGGTGGGAGTCGCTGTTCTTGGCGGTTATGCCCTACTGGCCATCGTACTGATATTTATGGAGCGTAAGGTCTGTGCCTACTTCCAGTGCCGCTTAGGCCCGATGCGTGTAGGTTACTGGGGCTTGCTGCAGGTGTTTGCCGATGTGTTCAAGATGCTCATCAAGGAGATCTTCATCGTCGACAAGGCTGACAAGCTGCTTTACCTTGTGGCTCCTCTTCTGGTGATTATCGGTTCGGTTGGTGCTTTCTCGTTCCTTCCTTGGAACAATGGTGCCACCATCCTCGATTTCAATGTGGGTGTGTTCCTGCTCACCGCTGTTTCTTCGATCGGTGTGGTAGGTATCTTCCTCGCTGGTTGGAGTTCTAACAACAAGTACTCTGTGGTGTCCGCAATGCGTGGTGCCGTTCAGATGATTTCCTACGAGATGTCGCTCTGCCTCTGCTTGATCACCGCTGTGATCCTGACGGGTACGATGCAGATGTCAGGCATCGTCGAGGCACAGACAGGTCCTTGGAAGTGGTTGATCTTCCAGGGTCATATCCCTGCCATCATCGCTTTCCTCGTGTTCCTCGTTGCAGGTAATGCTGAGGCCAACCGTGGCCCGTTTGATATGGCTGAGGCCGAGAGTGAGTTGACAGCTGGTCATCATACTGAGTATTCGGGTATGGGCTTCGGCTTCTTCTACCTCGCAGAGTTCCTCAACCTCTTTATCATCGCAGGTATCGCTGCAACGGTGTTCCTTGGTGGCTGGGCCCCAGTGAATATCGGCGTTGAAGCCTTCGACACGGTGATGAACTATATCCCTGGTATCGTATGGTTCCTGGGTAAGGCCTTCTTCCTGGTTTGGATCCTGATGTGGGTGAAGTGGACATTCCCCCGTCTGCGTATCGACCAGATCCTGAAGCTGGAGTGGAAGTATCTCATGCCGCTGGCTCTCATCAACCTGGTG
>Ga0247610_10001777_pt1 | contig 26009 bp, 16 predicted proteins | sample 174DNAGHGhighgp2_FD_193483 | JGI IMG/M metagenome (GOLD analysis project Ga0247610, IMG submission 193483) | Sheep rumen microbial communities from Palmerston North, Manawatu-Wanganui, New Zealand - 1742 DNA GHGhigh gp2 | ecosystem: Host-associated > Mammals > Digestive system > Stomach > Rumen...
ACTGTCAGGGTTTCAAACATCGAGGCCTAGTGAGAGTAACATTGAACGAAGGAGAAGATTTATTTGAGGTTTCACTGATTGACGAAAATGGGGAAATCGTGAATACCATTGAATCCGTCTTTTGTGACAATCTAGTGGCTGTGATAGACTCGGCTGTAGAGAAATGTGAGAATTATGAAGAACGCATTTCTCAAGAATATAGCATTATCACAGAAACCGAAAAATGAGAGAATGTGGGATTTTCTGGGCAATTCCGGAGGGTCCCACTATTCTTGAACAATACTAAACCTCGGTTTAATATATTTCAAACAAATGGATAATATTGCATATGTTGCTTATCTCAGAGTATCGACACAACGACAAGGTGTGTCTGGACTCGGATTACAGGCACAACAGGAAATTATCAGAAACTATCTTAGTGGAGAAGAACCGATAGCTGAATTCGTAGAAGTTGAATCAGGACGAAAAACTCAACGTCCGAAACTACATGAGGCTTTAGAACTCTGCAAGAAGACGAAAGCAACGTTAATTGTAGCCAAAATGGACAGGCTCTCAAGAAACGTCACTTTCACTAGCCAGCTTTTGGATTCTGAAGTGGAGATTATATTCTGCGATTTTCCAAAAGCTAACCGACTTGTTCTTACTATCATAGCGGCTATCAGTGAATATGAAGCCAGCTTGATCAGACAAAGAACAAGAGCAGCCCTACAAGTAAAGAAAGAACAAGGGTGTAAACTTGGGAAACCTGAAAACTTGACGGGTAATTTAGAGAAAGCGATCTCAAACAGCCGAGAGACAAACCGGGATAAAGCACTCAATAATGCTAACAACAAGAGAGCTGTAGCAATGTTGAAGATCCTGGTACGAGAGACTAACAACCTGAGTGAGATGGCTAGAATATTAAATAACGAGGGTTTCACGACCAGCAGAGGTGGAAAGTTTACCGCCAAGCAGGTCTCAATCCTCATAAAACGTTATCAATTAAAATGAAACAGAAGATATTAGAGAAACTATTGAAATGGTCGTCAGACGTAATTTTTGTCGATCCGTGTCCCATACCGAACCTTTATGTTTGGGAAGTGAGGGTGGATAATAAGACCGTTCACATTGAGGCAAGTAACAGAATGTTCGCTTTCTTGAAGGCACGTATCAAGTACCGACATGCTAAGCACATTCGAGTCGTTAAACTATTAAAGATCAACCGCTATGCCTAACTGGTGCTATACCACATACAAATGTGTCGGTAATTCCAAGAATATCAGTCAGCTACATGGAGCTCTAAAGTACATTAGCAGGCGTAAGACCTCAATCGTCCCTAATGGATTTGGAAAGTTTTGGCTGGGTAATCTAGTAACTAAACTTGGAGGTAACTGGGAGGATTATCCCTGCCGTGGTGAAATAATCGATTACTCACTACAGGACAAGAATACGCTCATAATCTGGCAAAATACCGCTTGGGCAGAACAAGAGGGTGTCAGGCGGATTATCGAAGAAAAACTTCCCGGCATCAAGGTTTATTATCAGGAAGAAGAACCTGGCTGTGAGGTTTATGCTACGAATTCCTTTGAGCATTTCCCGGACCGGTATTTCTTGGACTCATATGAAGAACCCATGTATTTTGACGATATCAGGGACGCATCAAGATTTGTCTCGGAAATCGTCGGACATGAAGTGGAGCCCAATGTGGAATCAATCATCCAAGCCCTCGATGATTATCTAGAGGCTCACGATGATGAAGATACCTGGTACTCATTCCACGAGTTCGAAGAAATAGTGGATTGAAAACGACCACTAACATTCTATTTGATGAGAACGGCGATGCCGTTCTTTTTTTTCTGTAGTATAATCCTCTACGGTAGCTTTTTTGAGTTATTTAAAGCATATTTGTGACTAAAAATCAATAGATTATCACATACATTTATGAATGGCACGAATAATTTGGTGTTAAATTAATGCCATAGAAGATATTCATTTGTTTATCTAAAGAACAAAAATGCGGAAAAATGAATGCAGAGTAAGCGATTTATTGTAAATTTGTAGGCGTGAAAGACATGAACCTTTTAATCATTATCTAACAACCAATGACAAAGAAGGCAAAAAATATACTGACGCTGAAGCATGATGAGGCGCTCGACTTCTTTCTGAAGTCAGAGCAGTTTCATGGTTTTGAACTACCCGAATATTTCAAGTTTGACAAAGTGCTGAAAGCAGTGGCTGAATCTGTGGGAGAAACTAGTTATGACGATTGTCTTACTAATGTTCTTCCGGATGAAATGCATGATGTGAATCTAGATATCATCCTCAACAAGGATGGGCGCTATGCTGTACGACCAATCATTTTAGCCAATCCTTTCTTGTACTACTTTCTCGTCAGGGAAATTTGCTCTGAGAAAGGATGGACTACAATTCAGGATTGCTTCGGCAAGTTTACTCTACCTCATATTGCATCATGCGCTTTGCCTGTTGTGCCCCAAAAGGTTGAGCCGTTTCACAAGTCAGCAACAATCCTGAATTGGTGGAACTCTATTGAACAACGCTCTCTCGAGTTATCACTAGAATATAGGTACATGTTTGTCACAGATATAACCAATTGTTATGGCTCGATAAATCCAGAGACCATAGACTGGGCATTATCGATGAAAAGCACTGAGTATGCAACTGACGATAATCATGATATGGCACGAAACATTATTCGCTATATTCGTGCTTTGCAACAAGGTCGCAATATTGGCATTCCTCAAGGTAGTGCTATTTTTGATTTCGTCGGTGAAATTATTCTTGGCTACTCTGACTTGTTACTCTTTAATCGCTTGAAAGAAGAAGGTATTGAGGGATATGAAATCCTTCGCTACCGTGATGATTATCGTATCTTCTGCAATGATATGGATCAATTAGAACGCATTTCCTATATCTTGCAAGAGGTACTTGAGTCGCTTAATTTCCGAATGAATAGCAATAAAACACGTATCAGCCATTCAATAGTTACGGACTCTCTGAAATCGGATAAGTTGTGGTATATAGAGAATACACCTATCTTCAACAAAAAAGGTGTGGACTTTGATAGCTTTGAGAAGCACCTCTTTTTTATTTTAATGTTTGGTCGTCGCTACCCCAATGGTGGGCAAATAAAAATCATGCTTACCGATCTAGACAAACGAATTAAGGAACATCTTGAACCACAAGAAACAGAGGAAGAGGTTTTAATGTTCGATGAAGAAGATGTGAAATCTAAAACTCACACAAGAAAGTGGCAACGCGATCTTCCGGGTGGATCAGTGCGAGCAATGAGTGCTGTGGCAACGCAGATTGCTTTAGAAAACGTGTCTGCAAGCCACTATGCTCTTCGTGTCCTCAGCCGAATGGTTGACTCGCTAAAGGATGACAAAGAGAAAGTGGAGATCATTTCCAAAGTGTACGAAAAACTTGCCCACCAGCCAAATTCTGCTTACAATCAATTGTGGCTCCAAAACATCACCTATCAACGGGACAAAAAACAAGGCTGTTCTCCGTATGAGATGCGTCTATGTCGTCTCGTTATGGGCGAGCAAGTTGATCTTTGGAACAACTCTTGGCTAAAACCAGAGTTTTCAAAGAAACTTCCTCTAGATACAATTTGTGATAAAGACACTCTGAAGATGACTACGCCTGTCATTACATTCCGTGAGATGAGAGCGTACGAGGAATTATATTCATAATTAGAAAAACCATTTGTTTATGATTGACCTGTTAAAGAAAGATACGAGTATTGGAGATCGAATAACTCTTTATTTAGTTACTGGGCAAACAATAATTGGGACTATTATTGAACTAGGCGACTCCTATGTTCTGATTGATGATAATGGTGTCAAGAAACGTTATTTCCCACAGATGATTGGCGGTTGGGAAATCACATCTGAACCTAAATCAAATCCTAATCGAGATTACAATAAAATAATTAATGAATTAGTCTATCAAAAGTATTACGACAAAGCCTTCGATTTCATTAATCAGACAATACAAACAGAGACAGATAGTAAACAAAAATCATCATTGTTATTGCGTCGAGCACAATTATATTCTTCTCTAAATAAATACACAGAAGCAATTTCTTCATATAATGAACTTATTACTTTTAATGAAAATATTGGTTCTCCAGCCAATAACATGAGTCACTTATATACAGAATTAGCACGTCTATTTTTATTAGTAGGCTTGGAAAAAGATGCTAAATCAGCTCGAGACAAAGCCGTCTCATTAAATCCAAACAATAAGATAGCGAAGAAATTAAAGATCTCAGGTTCTGTTGCAAGTAATCATAGTATTGAAAAGAATAGTGTATTAGGGAAAGACTCGTCCTCATTTAAAGTAGTTTCATTTTGTGATGAAAAACTAATTGAGAATGATATTATAAAACATGAGTTTATTGATCCTGAAATTCGATCCTTAAATGGAAAGGTAACAGATGAAATTGCTCATAAACTTCTTGATTCTGCCAAACATTCTGACAATATGATGCTTTATCTTGAGTGTGCTAAAGCGTTAAAGTCGTTGCCTGCTGGCAGTTATAACATTCAAGATTATGAAGATGCGGCATTTAAATATAATCTATTGAAATGCAGATCACTATACGCATCTTTTGTTAAAATAATTTTAGAAGCAAATGGCGCTGAAGGAATTTCGGCCATTCAATTGTGCAGGTTAAAAGACTGTACTATAGACTACTATTTTGAAGCTATCGAATCCATTATTGATGAAGATATTTTAATTGCGACATCACTATTAAATGAAAGTCTCAAAATTGAACTTTCATCATATGCTATTGTAAAAAAGCATTCAACTGATTATGCAAAAAAAATATTTGATTCAAACAATGTGATTGATTTCGTGTTGAGTTCAAAAGACGAACAACTGATATCTACTCTTATTCTGTCATATAGTTATTTTTCTAACAGATGTCAGAATCTTTGGCAAAAATTATTGTCAACATCTTTAGATACGCAAAGCATCATGAGATACCTCTCTGAGAATGAACAAATCAAAAAAATAATATTAGATAAAGAGAAATCCACCAAAGCAATTAATACTATAGATGTAAATAGTAATAATTTCTTACTGCAATTAATATATTTTGAACAGCGCAGACTTCGCAACTACTATAATCGATTTAAAAGAGTTTCAGGGATAGATTTCAACGTTAATTCAATAGACATTCTAGCTAAACATTGCAAAGGCTTACACAAACAAAAATATGTGTTGTGCTTAAATTCTACAGATAGACGGACGGTGGAACTCATTTATCGTTTTATCTCAAATCTTAAGCCATATCATCAACGTGATAAAAATCAACAAGATTTGATTATTTCTAATGCAATACAAGCAATATCTGAGATTATTGAATGGAACGCCAATACTACAACTTTAATTGGCCGGTTTTATTTTTTCCCTTTGTTGTCCTCATGGAATTCCTACTTAATTAAGTTGTCAGAAAAAAAGGAGGAGATTCCTGAAAGCTTTTTATCAGTATTCTTTGACCCTCCTTATTTTGAAGAACACCAAGGAGAGAAATCTATTAATGTTACCATAACGAATAAAAGCAACCGTACGGCAGAAGGTTATCGGTTAGCAATATGGTATGGTAAAAATACTAAAAATGCAATTGTTATAAAGAAAAATGAACAAGACATTCTTCCTAGTAGCCAAATTTCTAATAAATTAATTATTCCTAAAGAAAAATGGGGTGACCGTGATGTCTATGAGTTATTCTTCTCTATTGGGTCACGATATATGGGAGTCTGGTCTAAGAATACTGTAGGAGGAATGACCTTAACAAGACAAAGGAACATTCTTTTCTCAAAAAGAGAAATAAAATGGAAAGAGAAGGGAGAGATTAAAGATGACTTATTCAAAGGTAGAGATGAGATTGTTCAACGACTAAAGAATCATTACACATCTCAAGAACGATACTATTCGTATGTGCTTTATGGACTATCTCGGACAGGGAAAAGCTGTATTTTAAAGCACCTAAAATCATCGATATGCGGTACTGAAATTAAAGAGAACGACAATTCCAAATTTATCTGTCCTATTTATGTCGATTTAGGAGCTATTGATGGTGTTGCAAATAGTTTTGAATCGTTCTGGAACACTATGTATAAAACGTTTCAAAAAGAAACATTGGATACACTGCACCAATTAAAAATAGAAAGCAACATATCCTTACCGAAAGAATTTGATCAGTTCATACATAGCTTGAATGATATTAAATTACACCCACTTTTCTTGTTCGATGAGTTTTCTACTATGAAAAGTATCATAGAGAAGCAATATATGAATGCGTCATTTCTTAGATACATGCGAAAATTAGCAGTAGATGATGATTTAGCAAACTTCCTTTTTGCTGGCACATATGACATTAAACAGTTAATTCACGATCAAAAATATAGTATAGCAGGAACATTCGTATATCTCAGAGAGCCAAAGAAACCGGTATTTGAGATATCTAAACCTGCAGCAGAAGAATTAATGCAAGTCATGCATGATAAACTAATGTTTACCGCCCCCGCTATTGACGAAATACATCGACTGACAGGCGATGTCCCATTTTGGATTCAAAAACTATGTATTAATTGTGCTTTCTATGCGGTGGAAAACAATAAACCTGATATTGGTTCCAATGAATTAGATATAGTTGTGAGGAGATTAACTGGTGAATCATCAGAAATTGTGGACAACACGTCAATCTGCCCATTACAAGAGGAGGCGTTTATCGATACTCAAATTCTGGAGTCTGATGCTCCTGGGGTTGAACTAATTCTAACTACTATTGCATGGCTCATGTATAAAGATAAATCCAAAATCGGTATATCTTACGAAAGAATGAAAACCGTGTGGACAGAATATGGATTAGACGACTCTGAATATGGTATTAAAGAGTGTATAAAAATGTTACTTGAGCGGCGAACCCTATCAGAAACCATACAAAATGAATTACATTATTACAAATTCTCTTTAGATATTTTCCGCCGATGGTGGTATCAAGAACATTCAAATATAGAATTAGAATTATCATCCTTTAAAACAATAAAAAATGAATAAGATTCCATTCAAAAATCATGACATAGATAATCCAGAGCATCTTTTTGGCAGAAAAGTAGAATTGGAAATTCTATTAGACCATGCCGAAAGGCTTGACCAACTCGAATTGATTGGAGCAAGACGATTTGGGAAAACATGCATACTTCGTACTCTTACAAACTTGTTAATGAGTTCTGAAGAATCAAATGCTTATCCAATATATTTGGATTTGGCAAGCCACGGTATCAAAGGGACAATTAATGTATATCGTTATCTTCTTGCAATGATAATATCAGGCATGTATGATAAGTGGTTGAAAGATAGTATTCTAACCATTGGATCCCTTACGGTCATACCATATAAATCATGGCGAAAAGTATTTAAACAATTAGAAGAAATAGAGGACATCACAACTATTACAGATGCTTTTGAAGAGTTTGTAATAGAGTATTCACAACTGATAGAACAAACTTTTTTGCTTCTTTTTGATGAATATGAATACATGGCATCTGAAGCATTTGATAGAATTGAAGGTTTTATGCTCATTCGCCAATTGAGTAATAGAGCTGATTGCCCTATCTCATTTTGGTTGTGTGGAGCATCTCCCTGGAGAAAGTTTGTTAAGGGGCACAAGTCTTTTGTTGGTGGTTCTGGAGAATTCAATGGAGTTACTATTCAGCGTTATATTAGACCACTTGACGAGTCGTCTTTTTATCTTATGTGGAACTATGAATGCAGCCTGATTTCAGATGAAGTTAAAAGAAAACAGATTGAACGATTTTCTAAAGATGCTTTTATATCTACAGGTGGCGTGCCTTTTTATGCAAAAGCTATAGGAAGCAAACTGTGTGTTGACTTAGAATTTCCAGATTATACGTGTTTACAAAATCAATTTACAGAACTTGAGAAACTTTTCTCTAAAGATGAAATAAGACTGTTGCAAGATATTCAAAAAAGTCCCAAATTATATAAGGAACCTTTGCCTTCTTCTGTGAAGAATCTTTCAAAGTATGGTATTATTAAAAAAGGAACAAATAATAAATATATATTACCAATCAAATTCTATGTTGATTACCTAAGAGCACATCTTTATGATATAGTGATTGCTGGACAAAACCAGATGCCTTCTGTAGGATATCTGGTAGACAAAATAGCTGAATTAATTTATACAATAAATGAGAATCGAAAAAGACAGCAAGGGAAATTTATGTTTGACCCTTCAAATGATATGGTAATCCAACTCAATTATCTACGAACTCCTTGTACTGATAGAGGTAAGTTCTCTAATTTTATTGATGCGATTTATATTATTTATTGGGAAGGATCTAAAATAAATTCCACTGCAGGCGCCAAATTGCCAATTCGTTTTCAAGACTCTATGTTTCGCAAGGCTATAGACCGTTTGCGACACACATTCGGTAATGCTCATCAGACAGATAAGTTAATAAAAACTAGTAATCAAATCGACAAAGGAGAGGCTCTACAAGAAATTACTGGATATCAATATGAGCCCCAAAATACAAATGACTGGCTTAATCTTCAAGATAGTATACTTAATCGATTTATAAAAGAGCTAGAAGAAATAAGTCGATTTATCATTGCAAATCCATAGAAATAGAATGAGAACACCTAATTTCAATTCGTTTATTGAAACGCAGCAATACTTATTGGCTAAAATACATCGCACCACAAAAGGCGGGTGGATATGTATTGTAAATGGAACAGAGGCATTTCTTCCAGGTAGTCAACTATATAAGACGATTGCCGATTATGAGTCCCATGTTGGAAAAACAATTAAGGTTCTAGTGCAGCGAGTTGATGATTGGGGTATAGTCGTATCTCATAAGGATTATGTTAAGAAGCTTTTTGAAAGGAAAGAAATAATTCAGAATCTAAGAAAGGGTCAAGAATTAACAGGTATAGTCAAAGGTGCCACAGAGAAGGGGTATTATATCTATATATTGGGCATTGTTGCTTTTATGCCGAAAAGACGTACTGAGCATGATACAGATGCCTTGTCATATGGTCAGAATGTTAATGTTTTGGTGGCTAGGGCTAATGCAGAAAAAGACTCATTGATTGTCTGGCTAAAAAAAGAGCAAACAGAAGATAAAACATCAAGTCAACCTAAGAGTATTCAAAACCTTTCTACCATTAATGTTGGTGACGAATACGATGTTCGTGTTATTGGTGCTACAAGAAATGGTTTTAAGGTTGAGTTGGCCGATGGTTTAATCGGTTTTCTGGAAAAGAGTCAGATTCCCAAAAACTTTAGAATTGAGATTGGAAACAAGATTAATGCTATTGTATCTGATGTTAATAGGAATAAAGGCGTCTTTCAAGTGAGTATTAGGCAACTAATCAAAAGAACACAGCAGGAGTTTTTTTCAGGCTTAGTTCCGAATGAGAGTATATTGACTGGCCGAGTTGTATATATTGAAAGAGACTGTGTTACTCTTCATATAAAGGATGGTTCAAATGTCTTTTCTGCATATGTAAACAGAAACGACCTTGCCTGGGAAAGAGTTCAGAACTGCATGGATGTTGTTTTTATGGGTGAAGAACTGCAGATTCGCTATCTACGCTATGAGAATGGAAAAGCATACTTTGACCTAAAATGGCAGCAACAAGATGTTTACCCGCAGGAACTGTTTGATATGGGGACCGATGAGTTGTTATCAACTTTGGGAGCTGTTGATAATCATTTCATTGGAAAAGTGTCTCATATCAAAAACAAGTTTAATGAGTCTAATGAAGATTCCATATCTGGGGCAATCGTTGACAGTTTTTTTGCATGCGGAAACAATGACCCGAACATATTACTAGTTGATAAATATACAGGAACAAATATTTCTGCATTTATCACTGCAAAATATGCTTATGGTTTAGAGGATGGTAAATATTATCCGTTCGTATTAGAAGCAGCTTCAAGGACTAAACGCATAAAAGAGCATCGTCCTTTTATGTTTGAAGCAGTGATTGAGAAAGCGGTATGTGTAGATAATCCTTGGAAGGAGCTTGTGGAAAAAAGTTTTAAAGAGAACAAGTCTCCAAAATCTAATCGTGAATCAGCTAGTTACCTTAAGGAAATTGGTGCTGATATGTATGCTGATCGCGATCGAATGTTTTATGAGTTACTTCAAAATGCAGACGATGCCTCTTCAGAGAGAGGGGTAAGAGTGATGATACAGATTAAAGACAATTATTTGATTTTCACTCATGATGGCTTATCTTTTTCTAGGCAAGATTTTAGATCCATAGCTTCTACTGCTTATAGTACCAAAAGATTAGACCGGAAAAAAACCGGATATAAGGGAATAGGGTTTAAAAGTGTGTTCACAGATTCACAGAAGGTTTATATTAAGACTGGCGGTTTTTTCTTCATGTTTGACAAGAGTGCTGATCTATTTAAGGATTTTCGTTCTTTCTATAGGTATGTCAATCCATTATATACTGAAGAACAACTTAAAGTTTTTTTTGATGAGAACATTGAATACGAAAAGGAGTTTGAGAAAGTTGATCATTTGCCATGGCAACTTCTTCCTTTTTGGGTGGACGATTGCCCAATACAATTAAAAAAGACGTCATTCTCTCGTTCTTGCAATGTAGCAATTGCATTAGATTTAGGGGTGTCAGTCGAGCAATATAAGAAAATAATCATCGGCATAATACAGAAACCTAGGTTCATGTTGTTTCTTCGAAACACACAAAGAATTCAGTTTGAGAATAAACAATGGGATATTCTCAGCATAGCTAAACATACCGATGTCAGCACAGGTGTAGTCCAATTAAAGAATTCCTTTGCTAATGATGAGAAAGAGGTTTCTTATATAGTGCATGAAGGAAATGAGGTTGCAGTAGATAATGATGCTTTTAAAGCATGTGATATTCCAATGGTAAAGGAATCAATTGAGACCGGCGGTCGCACAAAATGGTTAATGTACCAAATTGTAGATCAGATGCAGGTCCCAATAACATCAATACCTGAACGAATTATTGCTGCAGACACCACTACACTTTCATATGCATTTATGCTTGATAGTGAAGGGTGTGTTGTGCCCATTGACGATAGAACTCCGTCATTATACGCATATCTTCCTATGGAGGATAGACGGTATTTGTTTCCGTTTTTCATTAATGCAGACTTTGAACTGTCTTCAAATAGGCAAGAAGCAAAAAGAATTAGCGTCTGGAACGAATACTTATTCTACAATATAGGAAAGAATCTTGTTTCATGGGTTGCTACTCTTGCGAATGGTCTGCATGAACGATACCTTTATCTATTACCGAATGAATATTTAACAGAAGAACTTGAAGAGGGTAAGATTGATAAACTTGCAAAAAGATTTAATATTGGTTATGCAGAAGCTCTGCTGTCCACACCGTTCATCATTAATGACAAGTTGCAAGTAGTCCGTCAAAATGACATCATAATTGATGAATCAGGCTTTGCAAGAATTATTGGCTCAGATGATTTTTGTAAGTTGTGGGGTACACATAAACGTATGCCCTTAATTGATATTGATGCAACTCCGCTTCTAAATGATACCTTATTTACAGAAATTGAGCGTCTACAAGCAAATGATGTAGTTTCTCGTATTCTTGACGCCAAATATAGGATTCAATTGTTGAAATATTGGTTCTCTCTTCCTAAAGAGACAAGAACAAAACTTTTAGGGCATATTGTGGCGATGCCAAGGAATAAGAAGAACCTGAGTGGAGTCTTAGCGGATATTCCGGCATTTACTTGTTGTGGTTCATTCTTTAGCTTCAACAAACTCTTAAAGTCAAAAAAACACATCATACGTTCAAATTCAATAACTCCCGTTGTGCCTATTTTGGAGAAACTTGGTTTTTCGTTTACTGATGAATTTATTGACTCTCATCCATTCATTAATGATATTAGCGAAGAGTTAGAGGGATACAAACTGCATTTATTTGATATAGTCTCTACGAGTACAAAAGTTTTAGGAGATACTTTATCGGCGAAAGAAAAAGTCATATTGTTTAAACACTTCGTAGATAATCAATATGGTCTAAAGCGAGAGAGACTGAGTAATTGGGAATTGTTCTCTAACCAAAAGGGGACAGTTTCGCCTTTGTGTAAACTCACTCATATTAATAGCTCTCTCTATCGAAATATAACACAAGCATTTGTGATTGACGAGAATGAATATGTAGTGGCTCCAAAGTTACTTTGGTCATATTTAATGAAAGAATCAGCCCAGTTTGAAGAAATTGTAGTTGGGCAATGGGATAAACTGATTGATGCAGTAGGTGATTCAGAAGAAGCAGCTATCTCTTTCTATCAGTTTGTATCAACTACATTTGCAATTGCTGAACATGAGAATGAACAATCAAAGAAACCTCAATTGTCTGTCATAAAAGATAATGCCTATATTTTTGCAGGTGGGAAAATGGGAAAAATAGAGGATGTTATCATCTCAGGTCCCATAGCTTCGAATGAGAAGATAAAGTCAATAGTTGAATTGATGACCGGAAAGACTGTGCCATCCAAGACCATTGTGGACATAATAACAAATGCACCTTATAGTTGTGAAGAAGTAAAGCTTGAAGATATACAGATAAAAGAAGATACTGTTTTTACCAAAGAACAAATTAATATCATCTTAGATTATTGTGCGACGACTCAAGAGACAGCCTTTTCTAAGTATTACATAAAAGAGATTGACTCTAATTATGTGTTTAATCTATTGAAAAAGGGCGAGTGTGTAGCATATACTGATGATGATGCCCTTAGAAGTATTGTCAATTCACATTGTTCAACAATTCATTTGATGCCGAACTCCTTTAAGACAAGTGAGACCATAAAAAATGTTTTGACTGGAGATGAATTGTTGATGGTGATACTTGAGAGTATAGGTGATATTGCCCCATGTTTGAATGAGATATTTCCATTCTATCAATCTGCCACTAGTCCAGTAAAGCAATCTTTCATAAAACATATATCTTGCATTAATCTGAATAAAGATAGCTTTATGAATGATAATGATATTAATCTCCAGATCCTTATTGTGGCTAGTAGCATAGAAAAGGTAAATGATGAGTTCTTTGAAGAGCTAAGATCAAGTATCTATATTACTTTGGGGGATAATACTAGAGAATTGTCAGATATAAAACTTCAACATACAGTTGAGGTTGGTAATCTATCTTTCCCAATATCAAAGTTATTACCTAATGAAGACAAGATGACATCATTTGTTGTAAGTCTTAAAGAACGGCTGGATCTTGTCATATCAAAAGATTTCACAAATAAACTATTTGGAAACGAGATAGATTCAGAAAGATCGACTGAAATATATAAGGCTTTGAACAAAGCAACTGTAGTTTTGGATAATGGTTCTCAAGTCGCTTTTGTATTAGAATATGCTAGGACAAAGAGCATGAAGAAAGTTAGCTGTAGAGTACACAATAAATCATTGTCAGTTATGAGTTTATGTGGTGAATGGTACATAACCGACTATAGCTTTATAGAAAATAACTATATTTTAAACTCGAAATATTCTGATGTTCAAAAGTATTTATCCTTTCCTTACCTTTTGCCTGAAACCAATTGTAAAATTCGAAAAGAATTACTAAATTTTGATTATGTTAAATCAGATTTGAGCAAAAATGAGGTTATAGAACTTCTTGATTTCTTACTCGCTGATTATAAAAACAAGAAACTGCCAACTAAACAAGAGGCTAAGATAATTAAGGACCGCATTGGGCTGACGAACTCTCATTATGTATTATCTCAAGAGTTGGCATTGCCTTCTGAGATAATTCCCAAAGATATTGAAGAATGGAGAACCGATGATCAAGTAGAGATTAAAACGAGTTTATTGATTCAGCTGTTCCAGGTTCTTGATGATTCTGCAAGCGCTGTGCTTGTAAGAAAGTATTTGGAAAAAGGAGTCAACTATAGTGTTTCAGAAACCAATAAAGAAATATCTGCATTAACGTGTCTTTGGATTCAAGAGAAAAAACTCGTCTTAAATGACGAACAATTCTCGATAATTAAAGATGTATTAATGGAGAATGATTATAAATCAGATATTGATATAGATAAGTTACAAGGTGTTACGTCACCAGAGAACCATTTCCTATCATTTTCAGATTATAATATTTATTTATTGCAAGGTGAGATTCCAAGAAAGGTAAGTCTCAAAAAGAGTGCTTATGTCTTCCACACATATAGAGAAGGCGACGTTGTGCTTCAAAGAGATAATATTTTTATTAATGAGGAACGTGAGTATGATATTAGCAATTTGATTAAATCGCTGATCAACCAAAGTAGCTTTACGGCTGATGATTTTGTTAGCTTCCTTGATTCTTATCAGTCAAAAATCAAGGGTTCCCTTGAAGGAGAACCAGATTTTGACTTAGACAAAGAGCAGAGAGAAGCAGCTAGTGAAATTGCAGTTGAAGAGGCTATCTCATGGCTATCCGCAAAAGGTTATGACATAAGTAACGCAACAACTGAATTTTCGATTGTTGGAGGAGTTAAGAATGGCGCAATGGTCTATAGCATTGTTGTGAAAAGCTTCAGGTCAAAGAAAAGAGAACTCAAGCTGAACCCGAATGAATGGCTTTGTTTATTAAGGCCTAACTCAAGACTTATGTTGTACTTGGGTCACATGACATTTGCTGTTTTGGATCGCAAAACACTACTTGGAAATCATGATTTTCTTAGGTTGAGAATAGCTACTTCTAATTTTAGTGTTGAATCTGGAAAGTTAGATGATGTATTAAAAAAGCTTGCTGAAGTCACTCAATACTTTGAGCGTACTCATTTTCATTTTGAGCATGTACATGATAATATCCTTTCTAAGGCCAATTCATTGGAAGAGGTTGGTTTTTATGAATCAAATTCGAATGAGGAATTTTCAACAGCAAAAGAGGACGACGTATTATGATACTTTCTAGAGAAAAACAAATTCAATTCCTTCAAGAGGAATTAAAAAAGCAGACAGATGATTTTAAGATGAAATTAGATTCATCTGCAGTAGATTTGCTATTAAACAAGAATAAGTTATTTGTTGCAATATTTGTGAAGTTTATGAGCAATGGCGAGATGCTATTGAAATTGCCAGCATCAAGGCCACTGCCTAGAAAAAACGAATTCTTTTATTGCTTTACATTACCCGAATCTCTAAAAAGGTATAAGGATTGGGGGAATTTGACATATAGAGATTTGATTAAACGAGAGACGAAAGCAACTGAAGTGAAATGTATTTGGCATGGAGCCTCTGATGATTCTCGTTTCTTCTTAGCTGGTTTTAAAGGCGTATCCGAGGCTTTTAGACGATACATTGAACAAGCACCCGGCGGAATCGTTAATTTGGGGCCAGAAGTGCCTCCATTTGAATATTTAGCAAATCTTGAAAGAGTTGTCCGCTCTAGACATCCAAAATGTGATGATATTTTAGACAAGGATTATGATGCCGTTGGTTTCACACCAATATTACTCGATTCTAACAAAGATATTTCTCAAATAGTGCAAGAAGATCATATCTCATCAGATATTATTATTCTGCAGGGCCCGCCAGGAACTGGAAAAACCACCAAAATATCTGATTTATGTATGTCTTTGTGCTCAATGGGAAAATCAGTTCTCGTTACAGCACTTACTAATAGAGCATTGATGGAGGTCGCAATAAAACTTCAGAAGACTAAAATGATGAAGAATGGCGACATTTTTAAAACAAATCTTACGACTGATGAGGAGAAAAGCGTTCATAATCTAATGAATGCGGAAACTGTTCAACCACTTCCAGGTAAGTTGATGCTATCAACATTTTATCTGACCAGTGGAATGGCTGCAAGTAGCTTTGATGGTCCTTTGTTTGACTATGTGATTGTGGATGAGGCAAGTCAAGCCTTTCTTCCAATGCTTGCTGCAGCAAATATGCTTGGAAAGAAAAACTTATGGGTAGGTGATGTTCGTCAGATGCCGCCAGTAGTACAGTTGCCTACGTTGAGGATATCACGCATGGGCTTCTCTCCGATAATAGAAGGGCTAAATACAGTTACATCTTCTGGGTTGTTCAAAACGTATCAACTTACTGATACCTACAGGCTTGGTAATAGAGCTGCAGCTTTTACGGGGATATTTTATAATAACACATTGAAGTCAAAATCCGAACTTAATGGATTGTTTGAAAACATTGATGGCCCTATTATTGTGCCGATGAAGATGTCAAAAGGCGACCATACTCCCAAAAACGCTATTGAAAAGGCTGTGTCATTGGCAAAGGGTATCTTAAGCAAGAGTAACGATGCAGAAGTAGCAATATTATCACACAGGACAAATACAACTACGGCTCTTCAAACTGAAGTTGTCAGACAAATAGGTATGTCCAAGAGAGTTTTAGTAGATACCGTAGCTCGTGTACAGGGTATTACTAAGGATTATACAATTTATGTAATACCAGATACTGATTCCAAGTTATACAGTTTAGAGTTGAGGCTTTTTAACGTGGCGACAAGTAGAGCAATAATTAATACCTACATTATTTGTCCTAATGATGTTCTTGAGTTCTCTTATATGTCAACTGAAGTGCGTCAATTTTTGACCCAATTAAAATAGACTTACTTCCTAAATTCAAATTCATCTCTATACAAATCTTAAAAGATTTATTATTGTGTAAAGTTATAATCTTGTACATCAGCAATTATTGCCCAGTCGCTTTGAGAAACTTGATGACCGGTGCTAGTGGACCACTGTTCAAGAGTGTCTCATCATTGGAATATCCTTCGCTAAAGACGGCTATCTTATTTGAAGTGCTCCCATCAGCGTATTTGATTCTTGCACTATGAAGTTTAATAACTGTAGCTTTCTTGTTATAAAATAGCTTTTTGTATGTTGCGTCTTTGTAGCTCAGAATGTGGTAACATGACAGCAAGTTATCAACGATAACGCTATACCTGTCTGATTTTGTTCGTCCTTTTAGATTGGAGAACTTAAGCACGAGATAACTATTACCTGTCTTAATATCATAGACAGGTGAATCTGCAAATTCAAACTCAAATTCTAAAGTTATTTCTTTTATTGTTTTGGGAGTTGTGTTTATTAACTTCACCCATACACCGACTGCACCAATCGCATCAGGAATAGAGTCTTCTTCAGTGATTTCAGGCTTAAAATCATAATCAATAATTGTTGCTGGAGCGTAAATAAGGTTGTCTTGGGCTCGTCCTGCATTTATGTAGAGTAAAGCAGTTCTTTCCGGCATGCCCTGCCTAATGAAAGAATTGTAGCTCTTGATTTCTTCTGGGTACATTTCCTCCACTTCATAAACCGGATACCCCTCATTGTCATCAGAGGTATAAACAGTTATTTGAGCACTACTAGAAAAAAGTGTCAAACAAAAAAGTAACGATATAAATAAGTATTTCTTCATTGCCTAGTTGTTATTAGAAATTTGGACACATTATTATGATTCACGATTAAGTCAAACCCTCCTCATAAGATTTCTTCAGCCAATCAATCGATTCATTCTCATGAGCATTAATATTCTCAAGAGTCCATTCATCGTACCTAGAATAAACATAAAGCATTTTCAGACTTTCAACATAACCCTTGATCGAATCATTCAGGAAAGATTCAATATGACCTCTTTTTTCTTCAAATGCTGAATCTTTTAATGAGCTATTTTGACCAGAAGAAATCATACACAAGTTACCGATGCTATCTTTGAGTCTTGCCTTGCAAGAGTCGTTTTGTTCCAATTCAGCCCAATTGAACTGCGTTTTGTTCTCGCTATAATGTTGTGGGGCAATATGTTCAATAGACCGATTTCGACGGAAAATATAGCTCGACGCAAGGTCCTTCTCTTCAGGTTCTTTGAAAAGAGTGTCTCGATTTTTCCAAAGATAGTAATCGATTCTCCAGAAATAATAGCGATCGATGTTACCGTATCTTAGTTGCTCAGCAACATTCTCATCATCACAGATATTGGGATGCCACTGTTTATCAAGGGTTTCTAGTGTTTTTAGTATTTCATTCTCATCAATATAAAGATTATCGTATTTCTCTATTTGTTGGCCGATCCAAACTAAAAACGGTGCTATCCAATAATAGTAAGTCATGGGTGATGAGGCGGCATATAGCATCGTTTCATACTGTATTATATCTTTCTTTCTCTTATTATCTTGATTCTCTTTGTACAACCGAAATGGATATGGCTCTTCATCATTCTCACTGACACGAACCATATAATAATCAATGATAAGCCGATAAAGAAGTAGATTATGAAAAAAGGCTTCTACTTGAAATTCATTAAGGCAATCTTGAAAAGTGTCATTGAGTTTGTTGTCATTAAAGAAATCCGTAATGCGCAAACCATTAATATCTGCTACTGATCCGGCCGTCTGTAAATCATCAGCAGAACCAAGAGTTATAAAAAGGACTTGGAGAAGAAACTCTGGAAAAGTGGGCATCGCATAAATACCTCGTCTTTTGTTTTTCTGTTTATTAGGATTATCCTTCTCAGGATCTGACATTTGCTCTATGTCTCTAATTCTCTGAGTGCTAGTATAATCATCATTATCTTTATAGATCTCATCTGCAATAGTTTCTATTAAACTATTATCTTCAATTTGTGGATGAATAAGAGTCCTGATTGCGTTAAAATACGCTTTTCTACAAGATTCATAAGAATTAGTTTTTGAATCAGGATCAGAATCTAACTCTTCATCATACGAATCATTGCTAGAACTCTTGGGGCGATACAACATTCGGTCCATCATTGAGCAAGCATTCCATATCTTCGTATATGCTTCTCTTTTTGCTTGGTCAAGTTTGTTGAGCAATGTGACTTTTAGTATTTCATGTTGCTCAAGAGCCTTACCTGTTGTGTTCATGCGTTCAAAGTAAGTATTAAGTTCCGTTATTGTATAGGAATCCTCGAGTTTAGTCACAAAGAAAGTAAGATTCTTTTTGATGTATTCACCGAATGCGACTCTATCGGTAACAACATTTTTAAGATACTTATCTATGAACTTCAGGCCTTTACTCATTTTATAATTTTGAACTTTTTCTAATTCCTCTCCTGAAAGATGTTCAATCCCTAATAATGATTTAAGGTAACGCTCATCGCTGGGCCTAGCTGCGAATTTGAGTCTTGGATTATTATTCTGGGTCTTTGTGAAGTCATCCCATCCGAAAGTTTTACCCAATAACATCATCACAGTGAACCTCTGTTGGCCATCAACTAGATCTAAAATGCTATTATGCGGCATTGCCGTCAACATACCGATATAGTATGGTTTATCGGGCGTTTTATTATATGCTTGGTATAAGTCATCCAACAGTCGTTCTATCTGTTTGTCTCCCCATTCAAAGAGGCGTTGATATAACGGTATGTTAAAGACTTGATTGCTATTGGCTATTAATTCAGGTGTAAATCTATTATTGCTCATCGAATTCATTTATTATGCAGATAATCAATGGTAAGAACATATTTTGGAGAAATTAAACTATACAGTCTTTTTTCCAAATTCTTATAATCATCACGTATGCTTGGATTTCCTTTTTCTGTAATGAAATCACTTGCTGTAGCAGGCATTAGTTGAATCCTGTTACGCAAGTCCGCAAGAAAAAACGTTGGAGAAGTTGCTCTCTCGAGTAGCATAATGATACGGCTCTCCCCGGCAGATTGCAGGAGTGATTCTTTATATGCTTTGCTTCTTTCATATCGGTACTGCGAGACTACTCGAGTAATGCATGTCAAGGCCTCCGCTAAATAATCTTCTCCAAACTTGAGATAATAAGCAAACAAGAATGTTGCTATCACATCCCCAAACCACCAATGGGTTCTTTTCTTGTTCTCTTCTTTAGGGCGATTTACATCAGACGCAGTTGTCAACTGTTTATCGAATATAGGGCGTTTGATCATTCCAGAACAAGATATAGTAGACCATAATACTTGGTAAGCGTATGTTTGCTGGAATGTAGCGTACTTGCTAACAAAATGATCTACATATGCAAAGAAGTGACTGCCTCCTTGAATAGATTCTTTGAAATAAAAGGCCTCACCAAACGGTGGAACTTCATCAATTATAGGCGCAGCTTCAAACTCATTTTTGATGGCTTTGTCTCCTTTAGGGTCACATTCATCCATTTCAACCCAGCGACGAAGACAATAAAGATAAAAGCCTACGACGATCGAAACACTATGGTCACCTTCTTCCCCTTCATGGTTGAGTAATAATCTGTCCCATTTTTGAGCCAAATGCATTTGTTGGGGCTCCCATGGGATATATCGAAGATGGTGCGATTTCAACAACTCGTAATCTGTTAGGGGCTTACCGCGATCATTCTGTGCTGAAAAGAATGTATAAGCCAAATCTATAGGCTCATTTTGAAGGAATAAAGCATCAAGTGAAGTGTTATTTTTAATCTCTCTAATCTTCTCCTTTTTCTCATCTTCATGCCAGCCTTGTCGTTCTATGAAATTCTTTATCAGATACTTATTATAAGCTATAAACTCATTGGCCTTTTTCGACAAAAACTTCTCGCCCAAGAGTGAGGGAGTATTATCACCCAATGCCTCTAAAATCAACGATAGAGTCACCATTCGCTGCTGACCATCTATTATCTCCCATCCGTTATTTGAGAATTGTAAAATAATAGTCCCCATGTGATATGGATGATTCTCATGTTTCTTTATTAACAAGTCATCCATTAAGAGAATGACATTCTTCTCTGGCCAGCAATATGTTCGCTGATAGTCAGGAATCGTTATGGATCCCTTAAGATCATTTATTATTATTTCACCCAGTAATTCTCCGAGTTTTTTTCGTTCTAATTCTACCATAAAGATCTACAGTTATACATTAAAGAACATGTTGAAGAAGGCAGTAAGCTTATAGAGAACAGTTCTCTTATTCTCTTATTCTCTTCTCGGTTGTTTTTATTGTTATATCGGACGCAAAGTTAATGAGAATTGTGTGGAAATGCAATCAAGTTCACAGATAAAAACGATGGACTTGTGAAAATGCCACCTTTAGACGGTTGTGGGAGGAATGAAATAGCACTAATTTTGCAGTCGAAACCCAACTTAGATGGATCAAGGGGTTCTGCTCGAAAATTCGTCTGCTGAACGTGTACACAATTTCTCGGCGGTCCTTACGAAATAGCTAATCCCTCCACCTATTTAATTGGCAAGAGCTGTATGCTGCACGAATCTGGCTATAATGTCCATTGTAAATCCACTGGTCTATGGTGAGCGCCCCTGTACGATTTCTCATGCAGCCTTGTCAACGGTTTCTTATAAAGGCTTAAGATTATGGACATCGCAACTTCTATAACAAAACTAAGGACCAGCAGACTCTATACGAGAAAAGCGCTGGCAGAGAAAGCCGGGATAAACCTTCGGCACCTTATCGCTGTTGAGGATGGTAGAGAAGAAGCGACTCAACGGGATATAGAGGCAATCAGTCGAGTATTCCATGTAAAACCGGAAGACTGGCTAAGGTGAGATGGAAGGCTATGTGATAACGACTCACCTGATAGATAACCCCAAGATCACTTTATACTACAAAGGGACAGCTAATGAGGAAGGGGTATCTTTCGCCATGAATACTATAGTGGGATTTGATATCTCAGATGCAATGGTCTTTCACGATAAAGACGATGCCGTTCAACTTTGTGAGAAGCTGAATAAGGATGAAGATAGTCTACTCAAGTATGGCTTTGAGAAGTTCATAATACAGGGATTGTAATTTATCTTTTGAGTAAATTAGAATTCACCGTGATTTGGAACTTTCATTTAATTTTCTTATATTTGCTCAAAACTTTTACAAACGTTTAAAACAATAAATATTATGAAACTTACATTAGAAGAAAAACTAATTCGTGAGTATTTGATCAAGATTGCTAAGAAAAACGAGTACACCGTATACAGCGAACTTTGTGATGAAATATGGAATCGTTGTGGTACCAAATTGGATATGTCTATTCCTGAGCATCGAGGAAGGATAGGCAGCATGTTGGGCCATATATCACGCTACGAGAACGAGGAAGGCCGGCCAATGTTATCAGCACTTGTTATTACAGAGAGTACAGGAAAGCCCGGTTCTGGCTTCTATAAACTGGCTGAAGATCTTGGCTTATACACTGATTCGATGGATGAAAAAGAGTTTTCGGACGCAGAAGGTGACAGGGCTGTCGCTTTCTGGCAGAGCCATTGATTCACATAGGAAAACGGGATGTGATGTTACAGTGTAAACGGGTATGTTGCGGAAAACGGGCTAGTCTTTGGGCGATTCAATCTCCTTGAACACAAGACCTAATAACGTGTCTTTATACCAGTACCTATAAAGTTTTACCATCTTATATTCCGGCAGACTTTCCAAATATTCCAATTCAAAAACCAAACGGGGTTCTTCATCATTTGACATTGGGTGTATTTCTGCCTTGTTGCCAATGCGAGCAATACGAATCAAGTACAGGTCACGCACTCCCTTACCCTTGATATAAGGCATGAAATAGTAGAGTTTGTTTAAAGCAACGGTTGATGGGAAGGTTTTTGCCTTTCCAGTGTAGTAAATCTTAGTGGCTTCTTCTTTCAAGAAATACTCCTCATTGTCTTTCTTCACTAATCCAATGAGCAGATGCTTCTTCGAATCAAGTGTGTACTGTTTTTTCGGAAGATTTGAGACAAAAGGCTCATTTTCGTCAGCAAACAAGCTGAAATCCAACATTGGCATTGCATCACGGTTTGTGTAAATAGGCTTTGACGAAATGGGCGCTTCATCAAAGATAGATTGATACAAACTCTTACCTATCTGCTCAACTATACCACAAACTAATGCGTTTCCCATCAGAAAAGCACGTCGTCCATCTGACACATCTGGATGTAAAGTGTGGTTATCAGGAAACATGTTCAGCCGTTCCAATTCGAGAGGTAATAAACGGCGGAGTCGACCTGACTTTGTTTTCACAACATGTTTGAATCGAGAAGGTGCAGTACCTCCTTCTCCCGTAATAATCGTTCTTGAGGGTAGGTCAAGAAAGTCGGGGAATGCCATACCGCCCTCTGAAAACGTGTATTTATAACCCTCTTTTGAAACTCGCTCAATCTTCTTCGATCCTTTTTCATATACCCATTTGGGTAAATCTTCTTCGGAGATAAAGAAGTCTTCGGGGACTAAATTTTCATTAACAAGATTGTCCCCCAATGTCTGGCACGGACCATCATAGACAGCCTCAGCATCAACTGAATATACATGTCGGTCTAACATTAATCCAGCATTGCCAAACGGGCTATTCTTCTTTCCCTTATTAAAGTTGTCAGACACTTCTTTAATGGAACCTTCAATATCAAAAATAGAAATAGTCCCTGCCTTGGGTCTAAATTCGAAAGCTTTAGCCATAACGCCATCAAATTCCACCCAGTCCTCTAGTTTGTCAATCTTTTGTGCAACAACGGATTCCTTCTGATAACCAACAATATATGTTCTACGTCTGCGTTGCGGCATACCATAGTCGGCAGCATTAATTATGCGCCATTCCACTACATAACCCAAATCTGCTAACGAAGCGAGAATAATAGCAAAATCGCGTCCCCGCTGTGTAGCAGGCGAATTGAGTAGGCGGTCAACATTTTCAAAGAAAATATATTGTGGTCGCCTATCCCCCTTTTCTTGGAGAATACGATAAATCTGCCACCATAACACGCCCTTTTTCCCTTCAATGCCTCCAGACTTACTTAATGTCGCTGCCACAGAATAGTCCTGGCAAGGGAATCCACCTACTAAAAGGTCGTGATCGGGAATGTCATTCGTCCTTACCAGGTTTATATCTTTATTTGAGTGTCCTTGCCTACCAAAGCGAGCTTGATATACTAAAGATGCATCTTGATGACGCGTTGATGGCTCCCATTGGTTATTCCACACTGTTTCATATGCATCTGAAGCCCCTTCAAGGCCAATGCGGAATCCACCAACACCAGCGAAAAGTTCTACAACTCGAATCTTATGTTGTTTCTTAGCCATTTTTTCTCACTATTTCTTTTACATAGTCTCTGTTAAACCAATAACAGTATTTTTTCACCTTTTCACCATCGGGATTATTCGGATTGATAGCAAGGTCACTTGAATTCTTTCCCTTGGGGCGGACATGAAAGCGCTCGTTTTGGGGCGAATTGAAATAATTGGGATGAATGTGATTGGCCAGTATTGTTTGGCGAATATGTTCCCAGTATGTTTCTGCAAGAGCCAAATCATCTACAGGCATTGTCCAAAAGAAAGCCTTATCAAAAGCATATGTATTTTCCGTCACCAGTTTGCCATTTTTGTTGTGATATTCAATCTTTCCTCCATCAGCTCTAAAAATTGCAAACAAAAAACGGCCACTAAAAATCTCATACAATCGAGAATCAATCCATTCATCAGTTTCATAAACTTCAGAGTAATTGATATTTTCAAATGACATTGCCTCATTTATATTGCCATCAGCCTCAACTCGGATGGTTTTCAGCTGTAACCCGGCTTTCTTAAATTCTTCAGACGAATTTGCTTTCTTAAAATCGCCCATAACAATTCTATCAGCTATGCTGGCATATTTATGTTTTGCAGTATCGTATCGTTTGCCAATCTTGGAACATAATTGCTCATATGAGAGACCCTTATAATCATCAAATCTACGCAATACAATACTCTCGAAAGAATCATTTTGCAACTCTGCTGCAGTTACAATTTGTGGCGCTTTGTCTTGGTAATCGAAATTAATTACGGCTTTCTTTTTACTATCCTTGATGAATTCAAGAACAGTTCGCATGTAGGCAGGTTTCAAAGAAAATGCCCTACCTGGAGCAAGAATCTCAGAATTAGGTTGCTTACGTAATTTAGATTTCTTGTTCCCTTTTCGGCAAGCGCCCAAATATTCAGTATCACCTTCTGATAATAAATGAGCATTACCTTGTTTAATTTTATTAACAATTACCTCGTAATCGTTTTTTATTATGAGTAAATCCTTCTCTGGAATCTTCCATAATACGACATAGAGAAAGTAGCGGTCAAATTGCTCAATACCCTTTTCGTATAAGTAGAAAAGTAATAGAAGCAATCTAAACTTCTTATAGAACAAAGACATTTCAAAAGTCTGATGAACCACTTCATTGTAGTTAATCATATCAACGACGAGACGTTCTTTAATCTGTAGCGTAAAGTCTTTTAGTTTTTTTAGTCCCGTAGTCTTCAGTTCGACACCAGCTTCTCTAAAATCAGGCTCTGGCGAGCTGTTGGGCTTATAATGGTAGTATAGTTCTTCTACCATTTGACCCAATTCGCCTTTGTTGCTTGCGTTGAATCCAGCGACAGCCGAATCACCAACTATTTCTCTGAGCGTATGGTCAATCAGTGGAATTGCATACTCATAGATGGATCTAGGATCTGTCTTATCGTATGGTAAAGTTTCTTTCATTTGCCATTATATAAATAAAAACAAACTCCAGTGCAGTCCCTGCAGGCCGACCAAAGCCTATATAACCGCAAAGGAGTTTGTTATATCGTTCAACTCTCGGTCTTTCGCAGGTCAAGAATATAAAATATTCTTGTTCCGGACGCAAAGATAAGCATTTTTCTTGAAAAATGGGAATTTCATATATTTAATGATATCAGAAAAAAACAAATCTCACACAAAAGTGAATCTATAATCTATACTTATTGTGATTTTGGATTTCTTGTCGATGTCGACAAAAATTAGTATATTTACAGCGGAATAAAAAGTTTTGCTGATAGAATGATGGAGTATATATTAGTAATGCAATATGCCGAGAAGTTCAATCGCTCAAAGCGCACTACCCACTACTGTGCTAGCTGAAGGTTAAAGCCTATCTTATTGGGAATAGTTGAAGATAACTGGCTCCATTCACTAGGATTCAGTTAAAAATGGGTCGTACCATGCCTAATGGAACCCGCAATAATTCGGCTCGGTCTTGCGTTGA
>Ga0247610_10001780_pt1 | contig 25950 bp, 22 predicted proteins | sample 174DNAGHGhighgp2_FD_193483 | JGI IMG/M metagenome (GOLD analysis project Ga0247610, IMG submission 193483) | Sheep rumen microbial communities from Palmerston North, Manawatu-Wanganui, New Zealand - 1742 DNA GHGhigh gp2 | ecosystem: Host-associated > Mammals > Digestive system > Stomach > Rumen...
TCAAAAGCCCCATCCGTTCGCTGAGAAACCGCTTTAGCTGAATCAATCACACGCACCAAATAATATGTTAATTTCACCGTATCATTTTGATTGATTCTTGAAATACACGATTTAGGATTGAATGTTGATAACGATTCACCAAAAACTTCCAACTGATATTCCACCTCATCTTGCAAATCTATGCCACGAGGAGACTCGTAGGTAATATGATAAAATGTTCCAAACACTTGTCCCGCGTTAGAAATATATTTTGCTTCAGAAGAACGCACTTTTTTCCCTAAAAAAATAGCCCCTATAGCCACCACAAACAAAAGGGAACACAAAACTATTTTTTGTCGCATTTCTTTTTCCATAATTAACGATTGAATTTTAAAGCTTGAGCATGAGATGACTCATTTACAATTCCATTTTCATACGACAAAAAGCCATTAACAAAAGTATGAGTTACCTTATGAGAAAATTGTTCACCTTCAAAAGGAGACCAACCACATTTAGACAATATAACATCTTCTGTCACAACAGTTTGTGCATTTTTATCAATCAAAACCAAATCGGCATAATAATTTTCACGAACAAATCCCCTTTTATCTATCTCAAACAAAGACGCTGGATTATTACACATTACTTCAGCCACTTTAGGATAAGAAAAGCAACCTTGTTTAGCTAATTCCAGCATTACCAACAAAGAAAATTGAATAGTTGGACATCCCGACATAGAATGCACATAATTACCTTCTTTTTCTTCACGCAAATGAGGAGCATGATCAGTCGCTACCACCTTTATAATACCATCAGCTACAGCTTTTCTAAGAGCTAATTTATCAGATTCTTTTTTAATCGCTGGATTGCATTTTACAAAACCCTTACGCTTATCATAAGCACGATCATCAAACCATAAATAATTCACACAAGTTTCTGCGGTAATATCTTCATTTTCGGTAAAAAAAGGCAATTCTTTTTCAGTAGTCAAGTGCATCACATGCAAACGAGCGTGATGTTTTTTTGCCAAGTCAACAGCATAAGACGTCGACTTATAACAAGCTTCTTCGGAACGAATCTTAGGATGACACGAAAAAGGAATTTCATCGCCATATTTTTCTTTATAAATGGCAAGATTTTTACGAATGGTTTGTTCATCTTCACAATGAACTGCAATGATTGTTTTTATTTCAGAAAAAATCTTATCAAGAGACCTTTCATCGTCCACCAACATATTTCCTGTGGATGATCCCATAAACAATTTAACACCAGGAATCTTAGAAAAATCAGCCTGCTTCAGTTCTTGCAAATTTTCATTTGTAGCCCCAATATAAAAAGCATAATTAACCAATGCTTTTTGTTGGGCAATAGCCATTTTATTTTCCCATTCAATCAATGAAGTCGTTTGTGGTTTGGTATTAGGCATATCCATAAAAGAAGTCACGCCTCCAGCCAAAGCAGCACGAGTTTCGGACAACATATCCGCTTTATGCGTCAAACCAGGTTCACGAAAGTGTACATGATCATCAATCACACCAGGAAGTAACAATTTTCCAGTAGCATCTATGACTTGGGTTGTTGCATCAACAACAATATCTTCATTAGAGATCTTCTTAATAAATTCATTTTCAATCAAGACATTAACACCTGATTCACAAGTATTACCATCAACTAATGTAGCATTTTTAATAAGATAACTACCCATTTTATATCATTTACGATTATATTTTTTAAACCAGCTATCAATTTTAAGACGAATCACGCCAAACAAAGCTTCTCCAAAGATACCACCATTCATTTTTGAAGTTCCCAATTCTCGATTCACGAAGATAATTGGTACCTCTTGAATTTTGAATCCAAACTTATAAACAGTAAATTTCATTTCGATTTGGAAAGCATAACCTTTATAACGAATCTTATCCAAATCAATGGCTTCAAGAACTTTACGCGTATAACAAATAAAACCTGCCGTTGTATCGGCTATTTTCATTCCTGTGACTATACGTACATATTTAGAAGCAAAGTACGACATCAACACACGTCCCATAGGCCAATTCACCACATTTACCCCACTAATATAACGCGAACCGATTGACATATCAGCTCCTTCATCATGACAAGCAGCATAAAGTTTAAAAAGATCATTAGGGTTATGCGAAAAATCGGCATCCATTTCGAACACATATTCATATTGGCGTTCCAAACACCATCTAAACCCCGCAATATATGCAGTTCCTAAACCAAGTTTACCAGAACGTTCTACCAAATGCAAGGATTCAGGAAATTCTTTTTGTAGTTTTTTAACTATAGAAGCTGTTCCATCAGGAGAGCCATCATCAATAATAAGAATATGGAATACTTTTGGTAATGCAAAAACAACACGGATAATATTCTCGATATTTTCACACTCGTTGTATGTTGGGATAATAACTAACGAATCGGACATTTGTATATTTTTTTAGGTTACAAATGTAACAAGAAAAACGGAAATAAAATAATTTTTGCTTTAAGTACATTTTTTTTTGTAAAATTTATTGCAATCTGCCTTTTTTTACTACTTTTGTGATATTCCTAGAAAATAATAATAAAAAGATATATAATGGAAATAAAAAAATCACCCCAAGCAGACCTTGAAAATAAAAGAGGTTCTTTTATTCTAATTGGACTTGTAATGGTTCTTTCAATTTTGTTTATAGCATTTGAATGGACACAAACAGAAGTTTCTGAATCTATGGATTTAGGTATTGAAACTGTTGTAATAGAAGAAGAAATGGTTTCAACAGAACAAGAAGAAGAAGAACCTGAAGTTGAAGAACCAGAACCTGAGCAAATTGAGGAGATTGTAGAACCTGAAATTAAAATCGTGGAAAACGACGTTAAAACTGAAGCGTTAAACATTAAATCCTCTGAAGATGACAATCAAGCTGTTGACTTCACTCCTACAGCTCCAGTGATTGAAGAAGAAGAAGAAGAATCCAATGAGATTTTCGACTTTGCTAAAGTAGAAAAGATGCCTGAATTCCCTGGAGGAATGCAAGCATTAATGAAATACTTAAGTAGCAATATCAATTATCCACAAGATGCTATTGAAACAGGTATTTATGGTCGTGTTTACATTTCATTCGTGGTTGAAAAAGATGGTAGCATTACCGACGTTCAAGTAACCAGAAGTGTTCACCCAAGTTTGGATAAAGAAGCGGCTCGTGTTGTTAAGAACATGCCTAAGTGGGCTCCTGGTAAACAACTTAACAAACCAGTTCGTGTAAGATATACACTACCTGTAAACTTTAGATTGAAATAATCTGAAACTAAAATATTCATCGTAAAGCCTGCCGTTTGACAGGCTTTATGTATATAAACACTTATATGATAGAAAAAAGAACATCTTTTGATTACGAAGAACAAGCTATACTTGTTGGACTAATCACAGAAGCCCAAAACGAGCAAAAATCGCAAGAATACCTTGACGAACTTGCTTTTCTAGCAGAAACTGCAGGAGCTCGCCCTGTAAAAAAATTCTTTCAAAAAATTCCCTACCCCAATCCGAAAACTTTTGTAGGGGCAGGTAAATTAGAAGAAATACGACAATACATTGAAGACAACGAAGAAATTCGATTGGTTATTTTTGATGATGAACTTTCAGCTAAACAATTACGCAACATTGAAGTTGAATTAAAAATAAAAGTTCTCGATAGGACTAATCTCATCTTGGATATTTTTGCACAAAGAGCACAAACAGCTTACGCAAAAACCCAAGTTGAATTAGCTCAGTACCAATATCTTTTACCTCGCTTAACACGTATGTGGACCCACTTGGAACGTCAACGAGGGGGAATTGGTATGAGAGGTCCTGGAGAAACGCAAATTGAAACCGACCGTCGAATCATCCTTGATAAAATATCTCATCTTAAAGAAGATTTAGTCAACATTGACAAACAAATGGCCGTTCAACGCAAAAACAGAGGTAAACTTGTACGTATTGCTCTAGTTGGATATACCAATGTTGGAAAATCTACCTTAATGAACTTATTGAGTAAATCGGAAGTATTTGCCGAAAATAAACTATTTGCGACCCTTGATACCACCGTTAGAAAAGTGGTAGTTCACAACCTACCATTCCTACTTTCTGACACTGTTGGTTTTATTCGTAAATTGCCTCATCACTTAATTGAATCATTTAAATCAACCCTTGATGAAGTACGCGAAGCTGATATTTTGGTACATGTAGTAGATATTTCTCATCCAACGTTTGAAGAACAAATCGATATCGTAACCAAAACTCTACACGATATTGATAGTAGTGAAAAAACAACCATCATCGTATTCAACAAAATTGATAATTTCAGTTACGTACAAAAAGACGAAGATGATTTAACACCCAAAACACGTGAAAACTTTTCACTAGAAGAATTGCAAGACTCATGGATGGCTAAATTAGGCGAGAATTGCTTATTCATTTCAGCTAAAAACAAAACGAATATCGATGAATTAAAAACAATGCTTTACAAAAAAGCTAAAGAAATTCACGTAACGCGTTTTCCATTCAACGACTTCCTATTCCAAGATTTCGACGAAACTAAAGACGAAGAGTAAAATGAGAAATTTAACCAACATAGAAATTGATGCTTTAAAAAATCAAAACTGCGAATGTTCCGATTGGAATAGCATTTACGTAGCCGACGGATTTAATCCCAACTATATTAAAAATGTTATTTTTGACGGAAAAATCGAATTGGGAGAGTTTAACGATTTCCTTACCAATTACGATGGCGTTCGTTTACATAGTGGGATTTTTAATTGCAGAATCAGCAATGTATCGGTTGGAAATAATTCTTATATAAACCATATTGGCCAATATATCGCCAACTGTCAAATCGGTGACAATTGTCACATCGAAAACGTAGGTATCATCACTTGCGATGGCAATAACAAAGCTGGCGAAGGTACACAAGTGAATGTACTTAACGAAACTGGCGGTCGTATCATAACGCTTTATAAAGATCTCAGTATTCAAGAAGCCTACTTGATGGCAATGTTTCCACAAAAAACTACTTTTCAGAAAAAATTAGTCAATCTTATTCAAGCAAACATAGAAGAAAAAACAGTTTCGATAATTGGAAACAACGTCAAGATATGCAACTGTAAATCCTTATCAAACATTTATATATCAGACAATTGCGACATTAACAACGCCACTTACATTTTCAATACAAGTTGCTTTGAGTGTTGCATATACAACGATGTTGTTATCAAAAATACCATTATCTCAAAAGATTCAAAAATCACCGATGGGGCTAATATAGAAAATGCCTTTATTGGAAAACATTGTGAAATTTCCAAGACGGCTTCTGTTTATGATAGTGTTGTTTTTGAAAACAGTCAGATGGCTCATAGTGAAGTCTGCGCTGCATTTGCAGGACCATTTACCGTCACACACCACCGAGCAACCTTACTTATTGGAGGAATGTATTCATTCTTCAATGCAGGAAGCGGTAGTAATCAAAGCAATCATGCCTACAAACTAGGACCATCACATCAAGGTATATTCGATAGAGGAACCAAATTCGCCAGCAATTCTTACATTCTTCTACCCGCTTCTACAGGCGTTTTTTCTATGATTAAAGGTGATGTAAGTTGCCATATAGATAGTCGAGAATTTCCTTTTTCATACATCATTGGAGAAGGCAAAACGTGTTGGTTGATTCCTGGTAAAAATTTATTTACCATTGGAACAAAACGCGATACTGAAAAATGGCCTAAAAGAAATCATCATTACGCTCAAGTAGATTTTGAATTACTCAATCCATATTCTATCGCTCAAATTTTAAATGCACAAAAAATTTCTAAAGAACTTTTAGCAAGAAAAGAGTCTGTCGTTGAATACAAAAACTTCAAAATTAAAAGTAGATGGTTGGAAGAAGGTTTGGAATATTACCAAATGGCCATTGATCTTTATTTAAAAGACATACTCAATAAATACAATCCTCTTGACGGAGAATCAAAAGAACTTAAATGGATGGATTGGGGAGGTTTAATTTACCCAACTGAATATGTTACCAGAATTTTAAATACAGACTATTCCTCCATTACAGAACTTAAAAACGATATTCAGAATCGTCCAAACTATGAATTAAATTGGGTAAAATCGTGGGCTGACTTATCCGATACCGAACTAATAGAAAAGAACTACAATCAAACTATTCGTAAGATAAATGTTCTTTACTCACTAGACCAAGAAAAAGAATTTAGTGAAAACGCCAAAATTAGTTTTGGTCACGACTTGGAAGAAGAACGAGATTTTGAATTTGACTATCTCAAAAAAGATTTAAAAATTTAAAGAATAGTCATTAGCAAAACAAACGCTTTAAGAGTTAAGTATTTTCTCAAATAATTCTTTCCAGGACGTACATTCTCCTGTATATTTCTTTGCAGTTATCGGATTAATAATCAACGATTTATTAAGAAATTGAATAAGAATTCGAGCTAAAGTTTCCGCAGAATTTGGATCAAAAAAGACCCCTTTGTCATAATCTCCTAAAGTCTCGTGAGCATAAGGCAAATCCGACAAAAAAATTGTCTTATTTAAAGCTTTAGCTTCAGTTATTGGCAACCCCCAAGTTTCCAAACGAGAAGGGAAAATCACGGCATCAGCACTATTCATATTTTTCAATACCTCCTCACGAGAAATTCGTCCAATAAATTTAAGTTGAGGAATATCTCCATACGTTTTTTTCAACCAATGAGCATATTTATTTTCTGAGCCATCGACAGTAATGATCATTTGAAAATCGGTAATGCTTTTTTGAATTAAAATACGAGCCGTTTCGGCTATCACTTCAAAATTTTTAAACACACGCGGTAAGGATGCATAAAAGAATGTCGGAACTGAATATTCAATTTTCCCTACATTTTCAAGCATTGGGACTTCCACATTTGGTTTAGAAACCAGCACATTATCAACCCGATACATTTTTTTAAATGCTTCAGATATCCAATGTTGTTGCACCACAACAAAGTTATTTTTACGAATATTTATTCTATAAATATATTTATAAAACAAACTAAACAGACCGATAGTCGGTTCGTATAAAACATCTTTCCACGAAGCTTTATAAAAAGGCGAAGGATTGTGGCAATAAACAGCCCGAATAGTAGCCTGAACAGAAGGTGTCATATCATGCAAAGAAAACCAAAGGTAAGGCTTTAAACGTTGAGATTCTTTGCGAAACCACCAATATTCATAGTAAAAACGGTGCCAATACGATTTACGAGAACGAGGAACCTCAATCAGTTCAATGCCATCATTCTTCACAACCAAATCTTTATTATGCACATATGCCACAATACGATATTGAGAGGATAAATTGGATAAATAAGTCAAACAATCGTTCAAAATAGATAACGTACCCCCTTCAAATAAATTTATTGCAGAAATTACTATTACAGGTTTTTCCATTTTTCAGAATAATCAATTACCTTTGCAAAGGTATAAAAATCAGCATTAAATTAAATAGATGCAACGAAATTCTGCAGTAGTTTATTTAGGTTTTAATAATCCATTCATCCACAAACGAGGAGTGGAGAATGTTATTCTCATACAAGCTAAGAACCAAGTCTTTACAAATAAATACTACATATTTTTTGGTATTAAGAACGAGACTTTCGATTGGGAAGGGATTAAATGTATCAGCATTAAGAACAACATTTTTCGTTTTATCAAACTTAATTGGGAATTGTTTCAATTAAAAAGAAAACACCAACTATTCATTCATTCCCACAACTATCTAATGAGTTTCTTTTCAATATTTAGAACCTCTTTATTTACCGTTCACGACGGACTTTTCTATCAATATAAAAGTATGGAGCATAAACACCTCAATCTATTCAAGTTTATTGAAAAGAGTGTTTATAAAAGAGCAACACATACCCATTTTATTTCAAATTTTACCAAAAACAATTCACTATACCCTACTCATTACAACAACTTTACCATCATTGGTAATAGTACCCCCTATGAGTTTATAAAAGCGGGAACAAATATTCAAAAAGAAGAAGGTAAAATACTCATTTTTGGAGTAAGAAGTATAGAAGAACGAGCACTAGTAAATCTTTGGATAGAAGTAGCCGAACGATCACAAGATAAGTCCTACACCTTTAAGCTTGCGGGGAAAGGTCTTTTTCTTGAACACTATCGCAATGTGATAAAAGAAAAAGGACTTACCAACATTACCCTTTTAGGTTACACAAGCGATGAAGACGTAGCACAACTCTACTCATTAAGCGACTTGGTTATGGTAACAGCTCAATACGGAGAAGGCTTTGGTTTGCCAATTATCGAAAGTTATTTATACAACAAACCCGTCATTGCATCCGATATTTGTGCTATTCCAGAGGTTATCATAAACAACGACTATCTTTTCCAAAATACCGCTGACGATATTCTAGCAAAAATAGAATTTGCTTTAAATCATAACCGTACCAATTTTCATGATTTCTATTTGAAAAAATATAGTTCAACACAAATTATCAATCAATACGAACAACTTTATCGCCAAATTTTGCAATGACTTTTTACATAATCATACTAAGCATATTTATTTGTCTATCATGCATCTCCGTATATAAAAAAGATGCTAAATGGATAAAATATGCTTTTAGTTTTTGCGTCATTCTTTTGATTATTCACGATGGACTACGTTGGGAAACTGGTACCGATTGGGATTTATACAAAGTACAATATCGAGCCGAAGCCCAACCCATTTTTGAATTTGGATATAACCTCATCAACACCACTTTTTTCAAATTAGGAGTTCCCTATTCCGTATTTATCCTATTCATCGCCGTTTTGTGTTGGTCTTTCTATGGTATGGGGATATACAAACTATCGCCGTTGCCTATTCTAACACTATTCATTTTTTATTGCTCGTGTGTAGGTTATTTAGGTATGAACCGACAACATATAGCCTTATGTTTATGCCTATTTTCACTGACATTTGTAGTTAAGAGACAAATCATTCCATTTGCAATTTGTATTCTAACAGCCTGTCTATTTCATCAAACGGCGATTTTATTTTCAGTTACCTATTTTTTAACTAAAGAAATAAAACATAAGTACATTTTTGGAGTATTATTTGCAACCATTTTTATAAATGCCTTAGACATACCGATGCAACTACTTAATGGACTACGCAATTTTGAGTTTATGCCATCCAAAATTTTGTTTCGACTTGATCGATATACCGCATTATTATCTACTGAAGATTTTCCTATAATTGGTTCAATAATAGGCATTTGTCGCCGCATGGTAATTTTCATACCTTTACTCATATTAAAAGATGAATTAAAAAACAAATACCCTAATTTTACTTTATTCTTCAATATATATTGCATATCATTAGGCGTATTTTTTCTATTTAACAATTGTTTTCAATTATTTGTTAGTCGCGCCAATCTATACTTTGACTTACTAAGCGTACCATTTCTCATCACGTCATTTGTTCTTTATTTTGAGGAAAAATGGAAAAAAGCACTCATCGTATGTGCGATAACACTTTACTCGATATTGATTTTTAACAAACAAATATCCGTCCATCGCGATTTATTTGTTCCATATAAAAGTCTTTATTACAACCAAGATTTCAAACGAAAAATGTATTAAAATGCCAAAAATCGCCAAAATATTAGATTTACTTCAACGCTTTGATTTTTTTGCTTGTTGTGTTTTCTTTTTCAGCATTACTATTGGAGAAGTTTCGTCCACTACCAGCTGGGTATGGCTTATTAGTTGGCAAATAGTAAGAATTTTGACCTGGGCATTTGAATGGAAAGGGTTTAAAGAAACCATTATAAACCCAGCATTAGAAAAAGCGAGAAGACCTTACTTTTTCTTCATACTATTTTGGATTATTGCTGCCATTTCATTAACCTACAGTGAAGATTTATCCTTTGGTCTTCAAAATGTCAACAAATTTTTGATTACCTTTTTATTTTTCGGATTAGTTGGATTAGGAGGATTTCATAAATATTACAATTTCAAAACTGTGGCTATCAGCTATATTGCTGGAGTTACCTTCAGTTGCATAATAGCAATAGTCATACAATACTATAGCTTCCACAATGATTCAGTAATACACTTTAGTTATTTACAAAATCTTTCCGAAACTTTTGGTAATCAAATCAATCTCTATTTACATCGAATATTTTTTGGTTTTTGCATGATTAATGCCATTTGCTTATGTCTATTCTTCATACCAGAAATCAAACAATGCCATACTAAGAAAAAGTGTCTGATAATAGGAGCCATACTGATAATGGCTACAACATTTTTCATATTCATATTTCTCTCAGGTTCAAGAAGTTGCCTACTTACACTACTAATGATAACTCTTTTAGGGATTGCCCATTATTTATACCATTCCAAAAGTAAAATCTACTTTTTAATATGTTTAACATTAGGGGTATTTTTGGTTGGATTACTCTTTTTTAGCAGTCCACGTTTGCGTTCTATTTCTCCTAGAGAACTTACCAAGATAGAAAATTTAAAAACGATAGACCCCCGTTTTCAAGCGTGGAAATACTCAATAGATGTTATCAAAGAATCCCCCATTATCTACGGAAATGGAGTTGGTGATGCAAGAAATATTTTGCTCGACCACTATCAAAAAGTTGGCGATAATTTCTTCTACAACAAACGACTATCGAGTCATAACTTATATTTAAACGTTCTTCTAGGGACGGGACTTATTGGACTAATCATTATTCTCATAATTCTTTCTTCTCCGTTGTGGAATATGCGAAAAGAAACGCTATTACCCACCCTATTGATTTTATTCAATATACTTATGCTGAGTATGGTAGAAACTATGTTTAGTCGCCACTACAAAGCCCTCATAGCACTTACTATTTTTATACTACTTATTGAACTAAACAATCAGAAAAAGGAGATTAAATTACCCCAATATAGCGAATATCCATTTTTTATAGGGTCACTAATACCCGCAATACTTCTATTCTTTTTCATTGTCACTACCAAAACAAACAAAGTGACATTCGACCCTAAAAATCCCGATACGTATTGTAATTCACCATTTACACGAGTAGATTCACTACCTGGCTTAGTCCCTAGTTTCATACCTGCGGGAACCATAGGATATCAATTAGACAAAACCGCAAAATGCGAATACAACAGCGATCTCAATTTCTGCTATACCCAATCAACATTATTTAATCTAAGTCTAAACGAAGATGAATATGTTAATGCCACTGTATATTGCTATGTATCAAAAGATTTCAATGGCGACGAAGTCAAAATCTCAACAGCAGGAAGCAACACTAATAGCATCAGTGTGTACAATTTATCCCAAAAAGGGCATTGGCAAAAATTATCTTTTAAATACGACACCTCAGAATTTGCATCTTCAATATACTTAAGCATTGTAAAACAAAACGCTTTCAACTACAATGAACTTACGGGGTATGCCATTTTTGCATATCCACAAATTGAAATACGCAAAAAAAATGACCTAAGACGACCACAATACGATCCATTCTCAAGAGCAATTGTATATGGCGAAAATATAAAAGATTGTCCTTACGAATACCCTACCTTAAATAATATAGAAAACGAGAGTTATTGGGTTTTTGATAAAAAATCAGGCTACAATGACCTTGGAAACAAGCAAGTAGCCATCCTTCATATATCCGATTTTCCTGTTCCCGATAGTGTCACGATCAATCATAAAATAGCCTGCTATATTTCCCCAGAGTTTGAAGGAGAAGTAACATTATTGTTATATCACGACATCAATCAGCCATACTTTGCAGAACATTTTGATATAAACAATCGAGGCTGGCAAATAATGCCGTTTGATTTTAATCTATCTAATAAATCCATTATTTACGAAGCACTAATGGTAAGTTGTCTTAATTTTGAAGAACAAAAAGGCTATGTTTTATTTACCAATCACAAAATTGAGGTAAAACAAAAAGATAACTAAAAAATAGTTTATATTTGTCAAAATGTAAACTTCAAAACGCCATGAAACAAATATTTACTTCACTATTCGTATTTCTATCGATAGCTGTTTTTGCTCAGATTACAGATGAACAATTAAAACAATATCCGTGCTTAACACTATCAAATTACGATGAATATGAACACACACAAAAAGTACTAAACCTAATAGAAAATGGCGTTTATGATTTTCCTACATTGAGTCAGGCTCCAGAAAATTATCAACCCTTTTACATCAGTCATTATGGGCGACATGGTTCGCGTTATTCATGCGATCAAAAAGCGTATGAACGTATATACAACAAAATGAAAGCAGCCTATGATGCTAATGCCCTTACAGATTTTGGGTTGAAAGTATATCGAGAAGTAGAAATCATTTATAACGATGCCATCAAACGAGCGGGAGATTTATCATATATTGGACGAATGCAACACAAAGGCATAGCCAATCGAATGATGCAAAACTTTCCTGAAGTTTTTGACAACCCATCGGTTTCTATTGATGCTAAATCGACTATGATTATGCGTTGTGCCTTAAGTATGATGTCATTTTGTGAGGAAATAAAAGCCAAACATCCTAATATACAACTTCGTGTAGATGCAAGTAATAAATTTCAATACTACATGTGCAACGAAAAAAAATCTAATCCATTAGAAAAAGAAAAAGAATGGCAAGACAAATACAATGCCTGGAAACAAAAATATAATCAATATTCAGGCGACCTAGATAAACGTCTTTTCAACAACAATAAATATGTCAAGGATAACGTTAGAATGAATGGTTTAACTTGGAATCTATACGAAATGATTCAGCATATTTACGCCGTTGACAATATTGGAATAAAAAGAGGAGAAAGTGCGATAGAACAAACCCTAACCACAGAAGATAAAATTAACTATTGGAAACTATCCAACGCCTATTGGTACGTAATGTTTGGAAATTGTCCCGACTTAGGAGGTAAGTCTTCCCATGTGGTTAAGTACACCGTAGAAAACATCATCGAAGAGGCCGACAAAGCCATTGCCCAACGCACCCAAGACGAACGAACTTGTTGCACCTTACGTTTTGGTCACGATACAGGCTTAATGCCTCTTATTGTTTTTTTAAACCTTGATAATTATGGTTATGCCACCAACGATTTCGACACCTTACACGAACATTGGTGCGATTTTAAGTCTATATCCATGGCTGGCAATCTTCAAATTATATTTTACAAAAATGTTAAAGACTTCAGCAAAGACATATTGGTAAAATTTTTAATAAACGAACGTGAAGCTCATTTACCAATTGAAGCCTACGAAGGTGTTTATTATAAATGGAACGATGTACAAAAATATATGCGTTCGCTCATTGATGAAGAGTCCGCAGAACCAGTAGCAAATAGTGGAGGATTTAGTTTATAACCATACAAAATATCTTTTTGACATACCAAACCCCACTTTTAATAGAAATAAGTCTGTTTTTTATTTCAAAAACGACAAAATTATTAGAATTTTAATGTTTTAACCAACAATTTTTATTTTTTAATAAAAAAATTAACAAAAATTATGCAATTTTAAATTTATAATATTAACTTTGCAAAAAATAAAAAATACTGAACAATGCTTTCGATAATAGGAGTTTACTTTTACTACTTTTATTACTTCTTTTACAAAATGTAACGGGAGGCTGTTCGGTGTGCTTTTATAAAATAAAAAAATAAAACAAAAAGATACAAAATCCCGTCAACTAGTTGATGGGATTTTTTTTATAAAGAAAAAAAATAAACAACAATGAAAAAAATTGCTATTCAAGGTGAGATAGGTGCATATCACGAAATTGCGGCACGAAAATTTTTCGAAGGTGAAGAAATTGAAATTTTACCTTGTCACACCTTTGAAGATGTTTTTACAAGCATAAAAAATGACAATTCAATCATAGGTATTGTTGCTATTGAAAATACCATTGCAGGTAGTTTATTACCCAATTACGAACTTCTTCGTTCAAGTGATTGTCGTATTTTTGGTGAATATAAATTACGTATATCACATACTTTTTCGGCATTACCTGGACAAAAGATCGAAGACATTAAAGAAGTTCATTCCCACCCTGTAGCACTAATGCAATGTAGTAATTTTTTGAGTCAGTATCCACATATAAAAGTTATAGAAAGTGAGGATACCGCTTTGAGTGCCAAAGAAATTATGGAATGCAAAGAAAAAGGTAAGGCTGCCATTTGTAGTAGTTTAGCCAGTGAAATGTATGGATTAGAAGCCCTTTTTAAAGGCATCGAGACCAACAAACGAAATTTTACTCGTTTTTTGCTTGTTGCAGAGCCTTGGGCGACAGAAGAACTTTCAAAAAAATACAATAAAAACAAAGCATCATTAGTATTCTCATTACCGCATAGTAATGGAAGTCTTTCAAAAGTTTTAACCATTCTTTCGTTTTACGAAATGAATCTTTCGAAAATTCAATCACTTCCAATCATTGGTCACGAATGGGAATATCTATTTTATGTTGATTTGACATTTGAAAATTATTTACGTTTTAAACAATCAATTGATGCTATTATTCCATTAACAAGAAATTTAAAAATATTAGGAGAATACGAAGATGGAAAACAATCTATCTAAAATAAGTCCAGCCAACAGAGTAAGTGAAGTTAGCGAATACTACTTTTCACGTAAATTAAAAGAAGTAGCCGCTATGAATGCTCGAGGTGAAAATGTTATCAGTTTGGGAATTGGGAGTCCAGATTTAGCCCCATCCGACCAGACCATTAACAAACTTTGTGAAATTTCCAAAATGGCAAATACACACGGATATCAACCTACTGTTGGTATTCCAGAACTTCGTCAAGCTTTCGCCAAATGGTACAAACGTTGGTACAATGTAGAACTTGATCCTGCCACAGAAATACAACCACTCATTGGTTCAAAAGAAGGAATTCTACATGTAACTTTAGCCTTTGTTAATCCTGGAGATAGCGTATTAGTTCCCAATCCAGGGTACCCTACATACACCTCATTAAGTAAGTTATTAGGAGCCAACATCATCAACTACAATTTAAAAGAAGAGAATGGTTGGATGCCCGATTTTGACGAACTAGAGAAAATGCCTCTTGAACGTGTTAAACTAATGTGGGTTAATTATCCCAATATGCCAACAGGAGCTAATTCTTCAATGGAATTATTTGAAAAAATTGTAGACTTTGGTCGTCGACACAACATTATTATTGTGCACGATAATCCATATAGCTTTATTCTCAACGAGAAGCCATTGAGCATTTTGAACGTAAAAGGAGCCAAAGATATTTGTATTGAATTTAATTCGATGAGCAAAAGTCACAATATGCCAGGATGGCGTGTAGCGATGTTAGCCACCAATAAAGAATTTATTCAATACATATTAAAAGTAAAAAGTAACATTGATTCGGGCACATTCAGAGCAACCCAATTAGCCACTATAGAAGCTCTTGACAATAGCGATGAATGGCACGTAGAGCACAATATTAATATTTATAGGAAAAGAAGAAACTATGCCGAACAAATCATGGATCTTCTTAACTGTAAATACGACACCAAACAAGTAGGAATGTTTCTTTGGGGAAAAATTCCCGATAGTTATAACGACGTAGAAGACCTAACAGAAAAAATCCTACACGAAGCCAAAGTTTTCTTAACCCCAGGTTTCATTTTTGGAAGCAACGGTAAACGATATATTCGTATTTCCCTATGTTGTCCTGAAGAAAAATTAAAAGAAGCATACGAAAGAATAAAAAAAATAATATAATAAATAATAATACAATATGGAATTAGAATCTATTTTACTACCAGGAGTTTCAAATAAAAGACCAATTCTAATCGCAGGTCCTTGCAGTGCCGAAACAGAAGAACAAGTCATGGAAACCGCTCGACAATTAGCCAAAAATGGTGTTAAAATTTTTCGTGCGGGAATTTGGAAACCACGTACCAAACCAGGAGGATTTGAGGGGATTGGTTCGGAAGGACTCGCTTGGTTGAAAAAAGTCAAAGAAGAAACTGGTATGTACACAGCTACTGAAGTAGCGACTGCCAAACACGTTCGTGAAGCTCTTGCTGCTGATATAGATATCCTTTGGATTGGTGCACGTACAGCAGCCAACCCATTCTCGGTACAAGAAATTGCTGATGCTCTTGAAGGTGTAAACATTCCTGTTCTTATAAAAAATCCAGTAAATCCTGACATTGAATTATGGATTGGAGCTATCCAACGTATCTACAACGCAGGAATCAAACGCATTGGTGTTATTCACCGAGGATTTAGTTCTTACGATAAAACCATCTATAGAAATATTCCACAATGGCATATTCCTATGGAACTACATCGTCGTATTCCTAACTTACCTATTTTTTGTGACCCAAGTCACATTGGAGGAAAAAGAGAACTTATTTCACCACTTGCCCAACAAGCTATGGACCTTAACTTTGATGGATTAATTATAGAATCTCACATCAATCCAGAAAAAGCATGGAGTGATGCTTCACAACAAGTAACGCCTGAGTCTCTTAATGCTATTATGCAAACCTTAATTATTCGTGATTCAAAACAAACTACCGAAGACTTAACTCTTTTGCGTAAGCAAATTGACGAATGCGATAATCATCTTTTGGAAATTCTTTCAAAAAGAATGCGTATTTGTGAAGAAATCGGTATGTACAAAAAAGAACACAACATGCCAATTCTCCAAACCAAACGTTACGATGAAATTTTAAAAACACGTATCGCACAATCTAAAACACTTGGACTATCGGACAATTTCTTAAAAACTTTATTTGTAGCTGTACACGAAGAATCGGTACATCGTCAAATGGAATGTATTAACAAATAAAACTAGTAAACGATGAGAATTTTAATTATGGGAGCTGGGCGAATGGGACGATTTTTTGCTGACGTTCTTTCGTTTCAACAACACGAAGTTGCGATGTTTGATACAAATCCAAATCAATTAAAATTTGCATTCAACACCCAGCGAATGACCAAATATGAAGAAGTAGAAAAATTCAATCCAGAACTTGTAATCAATTCAGTTACAATCAAATATACATTAGAAGCATTTAAATCGATACTTCCACATATTTCCAAGGATTGTATCATTTCAGACATTGCTTCAGTAAAAACTGGATTAAAAGAATTTTATGAGCAATCAGGATTTCGATATGTATCGACACACCCTATGTTTGGTCCTACTTTTGCTAATCTTACTGATTTAAGTAAAGAAAATGCCATCATCATTTCCGAATCAGATTGCATGGGTAAAGCTTTTTTTAAAGAACTATACCGTTCATTAAATCTTAATATTTTTGAATATAGTTTTATTGAACACGACGAAACCATTGCCTATTCACTATCCATTCCGTTTGCTTCTACTTTAGTATTCATCTCATGTATGAAAGCTCAAGAAGCTCCAGGTACAACCTTTAAGAAGCACCTTACCATCGCTCAAGGACTTATGTCAGAAGACGATTACCTTTTGAGTGAAGTAATGTTCAACCCTTTTGCAGTGGACCAAGTGGAAAATATTTGCAAGAAATTGAACGGATTGCTTGATATTATGAAACAAAAAGATCAAACTTCGATGCATAAAATGATTGAGTCGTCACGTGACAAAGTAGCCAAAGCCATCTTAAAAGCGAAAAAAAAATAAAAATAAACTGATAAGCAACACTAAATAACCTACCAAATCGTTGTTTTTTTGTTAAATAACATTAAAAAAAAACAAAAAAAGAATACAACAAACAGTATAAATCACTAAATTTGTATCGTTTTTAAATACAAAATGAGTTATGATTAAGAGCAACATTGGAACTAATGCAGGTCTTGTATGGAATGCATTAAACGAAAAAGGTAAATTAACTATCAAAGAGTTAGTGAAAGCAACCAAATTAAACACTGAAAAGGTTAATATGGCACTAGGTTGGTTATCAAGAGAAAACAAAGTATTTTTTGAAGAGGTAGATGGAACACTTTTTGTATCAAACTCTTACTTTGAAAGTTATTGTGGATAAATCCAACCAACTGAACAAAGAAAAAAAAGGAAGTTTCACAACTTCCTTTTTTTCTTTAATGGTATTAAATTTTAGGTTTTAAGATTGATGTTCAATTTTTACATCTGCAAAGATGCCCTTTTATTTTTAAATATCATAATAAATTTATATGTTGTAGAATATGTTTTTGTCCATTTTAAAGAATTTTAAAAGAAATAACACAAAAAAATCAGAAAAACCATTTCAAATTGGTTATACATTATCAGGTGGAGCTGTAAAAGGATTTGCTCACTTAGGCGTTCTAAAATCGCTTGAAGAACATGGTATTTACCCCGATGTAATTTCAGGAGTAAGTGCGGGTTCTATAGTAGCATCTCTTTACGCCGACGGAAAATCAATCGAAGACATCTTAGCATTTTTTAAAGATGCTGAATTATTCAATTTTGCCAAATTCATCATTCCTAGAAACAGTTTGATGAGTATGGAACGTTTTAAAAATAGATTAGAGAACGAACTTACAGCCAAAACATTTGAAGAACTTAAAATTCCTCTATACATCAATGCTACCAACCTTGATAAAGGTCACAATACAGTCTTTTCCAAAGGATTGCTCATTGACAAAATCATAGCTTCTGCAAGTGTACCCATCATTTTTTCTCCTACAGAGATAGACGATGATCAATATGTAGATGGTGGTATTTTTAGTAATCTACCCGTATCATCTATTCGAGACATTACTGACACCATTATTGCCATCAATCTAAACCCCATAGTCCCTGGTCCGAAAGTTACAGGTTTAATCAACATTACCGACCGTGTTTATCATTTCCTTTGTCAAGGAAACGTTCTTCGCGAGAAAAAACTTTGCGACTTGCTTATAGAGCCACCAGGACTACGTAACTATGGCATGTTTGACTTAGATAAATATATGGAAATTTACGAAATCGGTTACAACGAAGCCGAAAAAGTGTTGAACAATATGGATTTAACTGAACTAAAAGAAAAAGTTAAAAACAAAAAGTAAATATGACAATCGACCACCAAAAAATAGACAAAATGTCAGTCTTTTTGACTGGCATTTTTTTTGCAAAAAAAGGGAAAAAAACAATAAATAAAAACTTAATAAAATGGCAAAAGGTAATATTGGGGTAACCACAGAAAACATTTTCCCCGTAATCAAAAAATTCTTGTACAGCGATCACGAAATTTTTCTTCGTGAGATAGTTTCAAATGCCGTTGATGCTACACAGAAAATCAAAACACTTGCATCAGTAGGTGAATACAAAGGCGAATTAGGTGACACTACCGTTCGTATTAGCATTAATAAAGATGCCAAAACACTTACAATATCCGATTGTGGTATTGGACTTACCATGGAAGAAGTTGATAAATACATCAATCAAATTGCATTTTCAGGAGCTGAGGAATTTTTGGAAAAATATAAAAATGATGCCAACGCTATCATTGGTCACTTCGGATTGGGATTTTATTCAGCCTTTATGGTTTCTAAAGAAGTTGAAATCAAATCACTTTCATATAAAGAAGGAGCCAAACCTATTCATTGGCAATGCGATGGTAGTCCAGAATACGACCTTGAAGAAGGCGACAAGACTTCTCGCGGTACCGACATTATTCTACACATTGATGAAGAAAATGAACAATTCTTGGAAGAAAACAAAATTTCAGAATTGTTGAATAAATACTGTAAATTCTTACCTATTCCTATTGCTTTTGGTAAAAAGAAAGAATGGAAAGATGGCAAAGAAGTAGAAACCAGCGAAGACAACATCATTAACAATCCTACTCCAGCATGGACCAAAAATCCTGCAGATTTAAAAGATGAAGACTACGAAAAATTCTATAACGAGCTATATCCGTATTCGGAACCTCCCCTATTCCACATTCATTTGAATGTAGATTATCCATTTAACCTAACGGGTATTCTTTATTTTCCTAAGATAAAGAATAATATGGAATTGCGTAGAAACAAAATTCAACTTTACTGTAATCAAGTATTCGTTACTGATGCTGTCGAAGGCATTGTTCCTGAATTTTTAACCCTATTACACGGTGTTATTGATTCGCCAGACATTCCGTTAAACGTGTCGCGTTCGTACCTTCAAGAAGATAGCAATGTAAAGAAAATTTCGAACCACATCAGCAAAAAAGTTTCTGATAGATTACAAGAACTCTTCAAAGAAGATAGAAACAATTTTGAAAGCAAATGGGATTATTTGAAATTATTCATTGAATACGGAATGCTTTCAGAAGAGAAATTCTACGAACGAGCAGAAAAATTTGCTCTCCTTAAAAATGTAGATGATAAATACTTCACTTTTGAAGAATATAAAACACTCATTTCAGAAAATCAAACCGACAAAGACGGCAAATTAGTTTACTTGTATGCCAACAACAAAGAATCGCAATTTTCATACATAGAAGCTGCCAAAAACAAAGGCTACGACGTTCTATTGATGAATGGTGAATTAGACACACCTTTCATCAATATGTTGGAACAAAAATTCGAAAATGCATCATTTGTTCGTGTAGATAGTGATATCATTAGTAATTTGATTCGTAAAGATGAAAAAAACGACAAAACCATCACCGAAGAACAAGAAAAGGCTTTACATACCATTTTCAATTCTGTTGCACCAAAGGACGATAAGATGAACTTTATATTCAGTTTCCAAAATATGGGAGCAGAAAACAATCCCGTTGTCATTACACAGAATGAATTTATGCGTCGTATGAAAGATATGTCGGCTTTTCAACCAGGTATGAGTTTCTATGGACAAATGCCCGATTCGTACACCATAGTAATAAATACCGAACATGAACTTATCAAACGTTTAATCACAGAAAACGAACAAGCCAACGGAACTGCTATCGAACCATTAGCCAAAGAATTGAGTGATTTAAAATTAAAAAAATCGGTCGTTGATTCGCGTACTAAAGATAAAAAAGCCGAAGATATTAGTGAAGAAGATAAAAACGAAAAAGCTTCTTTAGAAAAACAAATCAAAGATACGCAAGATAAGATTGACACCATTTATAGTGAATATGGTAAAAAGAACGACGCTGTTAGTCAATTAATTGACATTGCATTACTTTCCAACAATATGTTGAAAGGCGAAGCCCTTAATAAATTTATCAAACGAAGCGTTAAATTTATCTAAGAGCCCAAATACAAAAGATAAAGAGTGAGTCAGGATATATAGTTATACTATAGAAACTGACCACTTTTTACAAAAAAATATTTTTTATTAAAAAAATGTCGTTTTTATTTGTGCAATAAAAAAATATTCGTACCTTTGCATCACTTTAATAAAGGACGGCCCCGTAGCTCAACTGTATAGAGCATTTGACTACGGATCAAAAGGTTGTGGGTTAGAATCCCGCCGGGGTCACTAAGAGACAAAACGCTAACCAAAAGTTAGCGTTTTTTTTATATTGTTATATAGTTATGAGATTTTACTTCGACTTATTCCTTAGCTTCTTTAAAATCGGATTATTCACTATTGGAGGTGGGTACGTTATGATTCCACTCTTACGTGAAGAATGCGTTCGAAAGAAAAAATGGTTTTCCGAAGAAGAATTTGTTGACATTGTAACCATCTCTCAATCAACTCCTGGTGTTCTTGCTATAAATATGTCCATCTTCATCGGATATAAACTCAAAAAACTCAAAGGAGCTCTTATTACCACTTTAGGTACCATATTACCCTCATTCATCATTATACTACTATTTGCTATATTTCTGGCAAAATATGGAGAACTTGAAATTATTCAAAAAATATTTAAAGCCATTCGACCTGTTGTAGTAGCCCTTATTGTTTACGCTGTTTACACAATGGCCCGTGTAGCCAAACTCAATTGGTACACCATTTGGATTCCCATTATTGTATTTGCGTTAATCATATTCGCTCATATATCCCCTGTTTACATCATTATGGCGACCATCATTACAGCCATTACATATAGTGTTTATATAAAACATATAAAGAAGGACCCCAAAAAAGATTTATAGCGTATGTGGAGCATTTATTTAAAACTATTCTATTCCTTCTTCAAAATCGGACTTTTTGGTTTCGGTGGAGGGTACGCTATTCTTTCGTTGATTGAATACGATATGGTAGAATTATATAAATGGATTTCCATTGACAAATTCACCGATATTGTAGCTATTTCTCAAAGTACACCAGGAGCTATCAGCATCAATTGTGCCACATACGTTGGATATGAGGTGGGAGGTATATTGGGTTCTATTATCGCTACCATTAGTGTATGTTTGCCTTCTTTCATTCTTATCATAAGTTTTTACCAGATTGCAAAACGATTCAAAAACAACAAAATTTCTAAAAACATAATCAAGTTTCTACGACCTGTGATAGTCGGACTAATTGCTTCTGCTGTTATTTCCCTTACGGGAGAAGAAACCTTTGGAGAACCAAGTAGTTATGTTATTTTTATAATTACACTTACCTGTTTGTGTTTCAAAAAAACCAATCAACCAATTATTCTTCTTTTCATCGCCGCATTATTTGGTATTTGTTTTTATTAATTTTTCTCAAAATATCACATTCTTTCACGAAACTCAGAAGGGGTTAATCCCACCACTTTTTTAAAAAAAGAAGAAAAATACTCTGGATTTTTAAAACAAAGCAAATAACTAATTTCTTTAATCGGCATCTCAGAACTGCGAAGAAGTTCTTTTGCACGATGAAGTTTAAGACTATTATAATATTGAGCAGGCGACAATCCGACATAACGCTTAAAAATACGTCGAAATGTTGTATAACTTTGATTCAAATAACGAGCCACCTCTGGCATATCCAAATTTTCCTCGACATGTTCTTGCATATAAGTTCGTGCACTTCGAATCACTCGAGGAATCTCTCCGTCACTTTGAATAGAATAATTTTGACTAATCATAAAAAGCAATCCTAACAAATGATTGACGATTCCTGCCAATAACTGTTGAAAAAAAGCTTCTTGATCAGTGGCAATCTCTATGGCTTGTTTATACAAATCCACTACTTGAGTACTCTTCCCTATTTTATAAACCGGTTTTTCTGCACTAAAAAATCCTGCTTTAACACGAGCATCTATATTCACTCCTCTAAATCCAATCCAATATTCATCCCAACCTATTTTTTTCTCAGGATAATAAGTATGCCATTCACCAGGAAAAAGCAAGAACATATCTCCTGCCTCTATAACAAACTCCTGACCTCGGTCATTTTTCAACAAACCTTTACCTTTGGAAATATACAACAATTGATATTCTTGCAACACTCTCCCCCTATTAGGATTAAACATGTGTTCCCTATTATGATAATTAGGAGGATAAGGATCTCCTGGTTTAACACTCTGATAGCCTACTGAACAAACCACTAACCCCCAAAGGTAGTCCCGCTCATTTTCAGTTATATACTTAATTGGTTCCATAACACAATATTACAAAAAAAAGATATTTTTCTATATAAATAAAAAAAAAGAATTCCAAAAAATAATATTTTCTATGATTTTACCTACAAAAAACATTTTGGTCAGATGTTTCATAGATTTGGTCAAAAAACATAAGTACATACTAACAAGTTTCCACTACGTTTGACAAAAAAATAAATTTAAATCTAGCCACCATGCAATTTTTCGCAGTCGATTTAGGAGCAAGCAGCGGTAGAACACTACTCGGAACTCTAACAAAAAACGGTTTGGAACAAAGAGAAATAACCCGTTTTCAGAATCCTATCATTCAAGTAAACGGACATCTCTTTTGGGACATTTATGCTCTCTACAATGAAATCATCAAAGGTTTAAAAAAAGTTTCCGAAGAAGGGATACAAATTCAATCCATTGGCATTGACACTTGGGGCGTTGATTTTGTATGTATAGGAAAAGATGGACAATTATTAGGCAACCCCTATTGTTATCGAGATCCTCATACTTTAGGAATAATGGAAGAATTTTTCAAACGTATTCCTAAAGAACGGATATATGAATTGACAGGTATTCAATTTATGAATTTCAATAGTCTTTTCCAATTAGAAGCACTCCGCAAAGAAAACAGTTCCTTTCTTGCGGCTGCCGATAAAATACTATTCATACCCGATGCTTTAAGTTACATGCTCACAGGAAAAATGGTAACCGAATACACCATTGCCTCCACGTCTCAAATTCTAAACCCACGAACGAAAAAACTGGACAAAGAATTGCTTGATGTTCTTCAAATAAGTACAGATTTATTTGCCCCTATGGTTTTCCCTGGTACACCAATTGGAGTTCTCACACCTGAGATTCAGCAATTAACAGAACTGAATGCCATCCCGGTCATTGCTGTAGCTGGACACGACACGGCTAGTGCCGTAGCCAGTGTTCCCGCTTTAAACGAGAACTTTGCATATTTAAGTAGCGGAACTTGGAGTTTAATGGGCATTGAAACTAAAGAACCTATTATTAACAAATCAAGTTATACAGCTAATTTTACTAATGAAGGGGGAATAGAAGGAACCACGCGTTTCTTAAAAAACATTTGTGGTATGTGGTTATTAGAATGCTGTCGAAAAGAATGGAAAGAAAACTACAGCTACGACGATTTAATTAAGGCAGCTATGCAGGTTCCTGCTTTCCAGAGTTTAATAAATCCCGATAGTCGTTGTTTTACTAAACCCGACAACATGATTCAAGCCATTCAACATTATTGCAATATCACCCAACAACCCATTCCTAAAACCTACGGAGAGATAACCCGATGTATCTTCGACTCCTTAGCATTACGTTATCGTCAAGTAATGGAGTTACTAAAAGAGATAGCTCAAATCCCGATCAACCGCCTACATATTATAGGTGGAGGATCACAAAACGAGCAACTCAATCAATTTACTGCCAACGCTTTGAATATGCCCGTAACTGCTGGTCCTATAGAAGGAACCGCTATCGGCAATATTATGCTACAAGCGAAATCTGCAGGTTTAGTACACTCAATTACTGAAATGCGGGCACTAATTGCGCAATCCATCAAAACTATAGAATACCTTCCTCAAGATTCTGAGATTTGGGACAAAGGCTATAAAAAATACTTAAGTATATATCACGAAGACATATAAAAAAATTAAAGATAGAACACCATGAAAGAAGAATTAATTAAAAAAGCGTACGAAATAGCACAAGAACGCTATGCTGAAATTGGAATAAATACAGAAAAAGTATTGGAACAATTGCAAAACTTCCACTTATCAATGCATTGTTGGCAAGCCGACGATGTGCATGGTTTTGAAGTAAAAGAAGAAACTGCCCTCGGTTCAGGTTTAGCTGTAACGGGAAATTTTCCAGGTGCTGCACGAAATATTGACGAACTTCGTCAAGACATTCTTAAAGCAAAAAGTTTAATTCCTGGTAATCACCGATTGAACCTACACGAAATCTATGGGGATTTCAAAGGGAAAGTCGTTGATCGCGATGAAGTTACCATTGAGCACTTCCAAAGTTGGATTGACTGGGGAAAAGAAAACGATACCCTACTCGACTTCAATTCTTCCTCATTTGCACATCCCAAAAGTGGCAACTTGACCTTAGCAAATCCAGATAAAAGTATCCGTGATTTTTGGATTGAGCACACCAAACGTTGTCGCGAAATTTCAAACGCCATAGGAGAGTCCCAACAAGATCCTTGCATTATGAACCTTTGGATTCACGATGGTTGCAAAGACGTATCCGTAAACCACATGTTATATCGAAACATTTTAAAAGATTCACTTGATGAAATTTTCAAAAAAGAACAACCTTGGATGAAAGATTGCATTGAAGGAAAAGTATTCGGTATGGGATTGGAAAGTTTTACCGTTGGTTCACACGATTTCTATACAGCTTATGCTGCCCAAAACGATAAGATATTAACGATTGACACTGGTCACTATCACCCAACAGAAGTACCAGGCGACAAGGTC
>Ga0247610_10001781_pt1 | contig 25943 bp, 19 predicted proteins | sample 174DNAGHGhighgp2_FD_193483 | JGI IMG/M metagenome (GOLD analysis project Ga0247610, IMG submission 193483) | Sheep rumen microbial communities from Palmerston North, Manawatu-Wanganui, New Zealand - 1742 DNA GHGhigh gp2 | ecosystem: Host-associated > Mammals > Digestive system > Stomach > Rumen...
TCGCAGTTGGCCTCATCCCAAACATAAAGGCCATATTTATCGCATAGTTCGTACCAATACGGGTCATCAGGATAATGGCAGGTGCGCACCGTGTTAATGTTCATTTGCTTCATCAATGCGATATCGCGTTCCATCGACTCACGCGAAATCACATGGCCAGTGTAGGGGTCATGCTCGTGGCGGTTCACACCTTTTATTAATACATACTGCCCATTGACCAAAAGTTTGCCATCCTTGATTTCCACAGTGCGGAAACCAATATGGTTTTCAAGTCGCTCAATCTCTTTTCCTTTTTTATCCAAAACTTTGATCTCCAATCGATATAGATTCGGATGTTCTGCCGACCACAGCTTGATATCTGCTAAATCACGACCAGCATCTATAAAGAACCATCCATTCATTCCGGCCAAGTCTCGTTCTAATTTTAGAATCTCGTTTTCACCGTCTTTGATTGTCACTTCTACCTTTTCTTTCTTCAAATCTTTGCCAGTTTGATTCTGAAGAGTTATACAAATTAGAAATCTGCCTTTTTTGTATGTACTATCCAAATCTGCACAAACCTCATAATCAGCGATATTCAGTTTTGGCTTGGAATAAACCACGACATCACGCTCGATGCCGCTCAAGCGCCAAAAGTCCTGGCATTCGAAGTAGGAGCCGTTGGAGAAACGATAGACCTTGACGGCCAACGTGTTCTTCCCCACCTTGACGTATGGCGTAAGATCAAACTCGGCGTTGGTCTTGGCATCTTCCGTATAGCCCACAAACTGGCCGTTCACCCAAACGTAATAGGCCGACTTCACCGCGCCGAAATTGATGAAGGTCAAGCGGTCTTTCCATGTTTCTGGAAGGTTGAATTCCGTCAGATAGCAGCCCACGGGATTGTTAACCGTCGGGGCAAATGGCGGCTCATTGGGACGGAACTCGTTGTCCACATTGACATAGATGGGCGTTCCGTAGCCGTTCAGTTCCCAGTTGGCAGGCACTTTGATGGTTTTCCAACCTGAGGCGTTGTAACCCTCCTTATAAAAGTCGGCAGGCGCCTTCGAGGGTGAGTCCACCCATTGGAACTTCCAGTCGCCATTGAGGCATTGCGACCATTGCTCGCCTGCGGGGACAACATTCGTCCGAGGATACAGGCGGTTGATCTCATAGATGTTGACATCGTTCCAAGCATTCAGCTCGGCTTCGGTTTGGGCTTGGAGGCTGGTCATCAGCAGACACAGCAGGAGGGAGAGGATTGTTCTTTTCATAGTTGTTGGCTTTAGACACCCACACTGCGCTGCGCTGGTGTAGGGTTAATAGAATATCGTGTCTTCGACACGGGGTTAGTCAGCATGCATCATTTTTTCCCTGTCGGCATCGGGAATCCGCTCCGACTTGTTTGTTTCGCGGTTGAAATACACTACCACGGCATGACATAATGTCTTGACCTCACCCGTTTCCGCATCTTTCAGGCACTGCTCCATCTTAAAGCTGGAGTTGCCTATCTCGAGGACGCGGCTTTCACAAACAATGGGGTCGTGGAACAACACGGGATGGCGGAAGTCCAAGTCCACATGGACGAGGACATACTTGAAGGTAAGCCAGTCGATTTTGGCTTGGAAGACATGCTCGAAATAGAGGCTCCGGCCCATGTCGAAAAAGTTGCACTGCGCCCCGTTGTTGACGTGGTTATACGGGTCGAGGTCGCTCATGCGGATTTGTATCGGACAAGAGAACATTCCAATTGAGAATTGATAATTGATAATTGATAATTGACAATTATGGTATTCACTTCATCTCGAAATGCGGTATCGGTTGCAGTTTGAAGAGATTGGTGATGTGTTTGTGGTCGATAAGCGCCTTGGTCTTGGGATCGTTGCAGACACCCGTGCGGATGTAGTTGTCCAACACGGCGTAGGTAAAGCCCAGGTTATCCTCGTCACTCTTGTTGGTGAGGCCGTCAGAGGGTGTCTTCTCCACCAACTCGATGGGCAAGCCCAACTCCTTCCCTATCGCCTTGACTTCCTGCACGGTGAGACCTCCCAAAGGGGCGAAGTCGCCAGCAGCATCACCATAGCGCGTCGAATAACCCACCCAGTCCTCAGAGAGGTTGCATGTGTTGGCCACACGGCCGTTCATCGACTGCGAAACGGCATATAAAGTGCTCATACGCAGGCGTGGAGGCAGGTTAATCGTGGTCTGACGGCTGACTTCAGCATCCAAAGTGCCAAGTTGCTCCTTTACGGCAACTATCAGCGTATTATAGGTGTCGCCGATGTTGACGCAGCAATGGCGGATGCCCAGGTGGTTGATGAGCTTCATACTGTCGTCAATGTCGGGTTGCACACCATTAGGCATGGTCACGCCGATGACGCGATCCTTGCCGAGGGCTTCGGCACAAAGGCCTGCTACGACGCTGCTATCCTTGCCACCCGAGATACCGATGACGGCATTGCAGCCTTTTCCGTTCACTTCAAACCAGTCGCGAATCCATTGCACGACTTGGTCTTTTACTTGTTTTGCGTTAAATGTAGACATGTTGTTATAGTTTAGTCAGGTTGCTGAGTACTGAGCCTGTCGAAGTATCGAAGCACCGTCATTTAGCTGTCGGCCCTTCGACCCTTCGACGAGCTCAGGGCTCAGGGACCTTAGATTTTACATAAAACTGCTGCCACCGATGAACTGGCGCAGCATGGATGTGGCCGGAATCTCCTTGTCGGAGACAGGCGTGAAATAATGCAGGAAACGCAACAGACGATGCGCTTCCGTGTATTCAGGACAGTTGTTCGGCACGGTGGCCAATATGCTCTCGGCATGGTTGCGCATGACGGCGAACTCCAAAAGATAGGCAGAGTTGAACATCACATCGGCATTCTCCTGATATGGATTGATCCATTTCTCCTCAGCTGCACGCACACTAGCCCATTGGCTGATGGTTTGGCGCGCCGTAAACGCACCCTTGTTGTAGTCACGCACGATGCGGCGCAGCAACCGGTTGTCATCTGTCGGGATGGCGTTGTGGTCATCCAGCGCAGTACTGGTCAAAGTGGAGATAAAGATGCGGAACTTGCTCGACTCGGGAATCTGGTCCGTCAGCATGGGGTTCAATGCATGAATGCCTTCCAACAGCAAAACAGTTCCTTCTTTCAGCTGTAGTTTCTTGCCATTGTATTCGCGCATGCCCGTGACGAAATTGTACTCCGGCACTTCTATCTCCTCACCTTTCAACAAGGCAATCAAGTCGCGTTCGAGGGCGGCATGGTCTACGGTATCGAAATTGTCGAAGTCGTATGTGCCGTCAGGCAGTTTTGGTGTGTCCACACGGTTGACGAAATAGTCATCCGTCGAGAACGAAATAGGCTTCAACCCACAGGCTTTCAGCTGGATGCTGACACGGCTGCAGAAGGTGGTCTTGCCGCTGCTGCTTGGTCCCGTAATCAGCACCAAGCGTACAGGATTCTCACTGTGATAGCGCCGATTAATCTCCTCGGCTATCTGCACAATCTTCTTTTCCTGCAAAGCCTCAGCTACCTGCACCAACTCCCTTGCCATCCCATTTTGGCAGGCATGGTTGACATCGCCAACCGTACTCAAACCCATGATGTCGTTCCATTTCAAGCTTTCCGAAAACACCTCGAAGGTCTTGGGCTGGTCTTGCATCTCGGCCAAGCGGTCAGGATGGTCGCGGTCGGGAATGCGCACCAAGATACCATCACGATAAGCTTCGATATCCCAAATGCCAAGGTAACCCGTGGAAGGCACCAAGCGACCATAATAATAGTCAGGAGTTTCGTCTAAGGTATAGTAATCGGTATAGGCTTTTCCGCTGGTTTCAAACAATTTCACCTTATCCTCCTGCCCTAGTTTGCCAAACATTTTGATGGCATCCTCGATGCGAGCCTCATGACGATGGAACTGAATGTCCTCGGCTACGATATTCCTCATTCTCAATCTGAGTGCAGCGATGTCATTGCCATCGAGTATCTTGCCATCGTTTTTCTTGATACGGCAATAAAAGCCTTTGGAGATGGGATGCTCCATGTTCAGTTTGCTGTCTGGAAACAGGTCCTGTGCGGCCTTAAAAAGCAGGAAACCTAACGATCTAAAATAAACAAGGCGCGCCGTGTGGTGGGTAAGGTCGAGGAACTCAACATCACGGCTGTTGTAGACGCGGAACTTCAGACCTTGCGAAACATTGTTGACCTTGGCAGAGACAATGGGATAGGGTCTATCAAACTCAAATTCCGGCAGCATCTCTAGCAAAGTCATGCCTTCCGGGAATTCTTTGGTCGTCTTGTTGTTGATGCAATAAACTTGGATCATGGTTACATGTTGGTTTTAGAACTTATTCTTTTTCTTGGTTTTGCACTCGGTTAAGTGCATCGACAGCTAACTTATAGTCAGGTTGGGTCTTCAGCACATCCTTATAAATCTCGGTGGCTTGCGAATAGTCGCCCATCTGCTCCAGCACACGACCTTTGTTGTATTTGGCATCGATGTATGCGGGATTGATGGTCAAAGCGCGATTGAAGTATTCCAGTGCAGCTTCGTTGTCCATGAGGTAGACATAATTGACATAGCCCTTGTTGAACAGCACGATATAGTTATAGGGATACTTCATTAGGATAGTGTCGTAATGTGCCAAAGCTTCCTCAGGCTCGCCATGGCTTTGGAGATACATAGCCAACTCATAGCGCGGTGTCGGAATGTCAGGGAACTGCTGCTGTGCCTTGCGAAGGTAGTCCATCGCGTAAGGCGGCTGCTGAACGGCATAAATACGGCTGATCTGTTCGACGGGATCATAAAAACTATCGTCCTGCTCGGCTGCCAATTGGAAGTTCTTCAGTGCATTGACCGTGTCCTGCTTCGAAGCCATATAGCACATGCCCTTCACGAAATAGGCCTTGGGGTTGTAGGTCGAAAGCCCAAGAGCTTTGTCAACATATGCGAAAGCGAGGTTAAAATTCTGTTGCAAGAGGTTGAGTTCGGCCAATTTCACCAGCGGACGAGCATCCAAGGAATTGATTTCCACAGCCTTGTTAAGTGTTGAGGCAATATTGTCCTGGTCGCCTAAGGCATAATACACATCTGCCAGCAAAAGATAGGTCTCCAAATTGTTTGGATTGAGTTGCAAAGCCTTGTTGATGTCGACCATGGCCTGCCCAACTTGCTCATTGGCAAAATAAGCCTTTGCGCGATGCAGATAGAGGTCAGCATTAGTGCTATCCATAACGATGGAGTCTGAAATCAGTTGGATAGCATCGTTCACCGTGATGGTAGCCGTAGGTTCCTTGGTTGTGTTGTCTGGTTCTGGTTTAGGCGTGTTGTCGCAAGCGAAAAGGGCGAGCAGCAGGCCGAGGAATAGGATGGATTTGTTTTTCATTGTTGTTTTTGTTATGATACTGGCTACTGGCTCTTGGCTACTGGCAGCTTCAATAGAAGGTACAACTTTCCTCATTAGGTAAGCTGCCAGAAGCCAGAGGCCAAAGGCCAAAAGCCAAATTACTCTTCACTCTTCTCCAACGCCTCGAAAATCTTGGCAGCGAGTTCATCGGCGAGTTCGGGGTTATCTTCGATGAGTTTCTTGACCGAATCGCGGCCTTGGGCGAGCTTGGAGTCACCATAGCTGAACCATGAGCCGCTCTTCTTGATGATGCCCATCTCCACACCGAGGTCGACGATTTCGCCCGAGCGAGAGATGCCTTCACCATAGAGGATGTCGAATTCGGCCTTGCGGAACGGCGGGGCCACCTTGTTCTTGACGACCTTCACCTTGACGCGGCTACCCAAAACATTCTCGCCGTCCTTGATCTGACTGATCTTGCGGATGTCAATACGCACAGAGCTGTAGAACTTCAAGGCATTGCCGCCCGTGGTGGTCTCAGGATTGCCAAACATCACGCCGATCTTCTCGCGCAGCTGGTTAATGAAAATGCAGACGCAGCCCGTCTTGTTGATGGTGGCGGTGAGCTTACGCATGGCCTGGCTCATCAAGCGGGCTTGGAGTCCCATCTTGCTGTCGCCCATCTCGCCTTCGATTTCGCTCTTGGGCGTCAAAGCAGCAACGGAGTCGACGACAATGACATCGATGGCACCAGAACGGATGAGGTTCTCAGCGATTTCGAGGGCTTGTTCACCGTAGTCAGGCTGTGAGATGAGGAGGTTCTCCACATCCACGCCGAGTTTGGCGGCATAGAAACGGTCGAAGGCATGCTCCGCATCGATGAAGGCGGCGATGCCACCCTTCTTTTGGGCCTCGGCCACGACATGGAGTGCCAGTGTCGTCTTACCCGAGCTCTCGGGACCATAGATCTCGATGATACGGCCTTTCGGCAGACCGCCCACGCCGAGGGCGTAGTCCAAACCGATGGAACCGGTGGAGATGCTCTCCATCTTCTCGGCCTCGGCACCCAGGCGCATGATGCTTCCCTTGCCAAAGCTCTTCTCAATGTTTCCTAATGTGGCTTCCAAAGCCTTCAGTTTCTCCTGCCTCAGTTTTGCAGCTTCTTCTTGTGTTTTTTCTGTAGTCATGATTGTGGGGTTTTTAATTAGTTAGTATTTAAGATGATTTAAAGATTTAAAATTCAAAGATTCAAGATTCGCTTTGCGCGTTCATTAATAAGGGACAAAGATAGTAATTTTTGACATGATGGCGTAATTTTTGGTTATTTTTCTCGATGAGACTTGCATATTATGAAAAAGTTGTATTTTTGCAAACAGTTGGTCGCGGAAACGGATAGAAAAACAGCGGACTATCAAGACGTAAGGGACTGGCTTCGGCATGACACCCTCCGCGATAACACTTTAAAGCCTCCTATTCGGGGGCTTTTCTTTTTCTGAGTGATTGAAAAGCCAGGCTCTTGTTCCTTCCTCTTCTTATCTCTTCCACATAAATGTATTGATTACCAATCTTCTTTTCGTAAATGAAGACTCTGTTCTTATGAACTCTTGTCAAAGATGGAGAAATGATCACTGCATCTCGGTTTTTGATAATGTAAGGAATAAGGAAATAATCCTCCACAGCCAAGGGTGCCCTATCTTTACTATTCTCCCCGTGTCTGTTTTGCGAGTGACTAGTCCCGCTTGTTTCAATCACATGCTTATAGCCTGTCAAATCTATTCCTTCCTTTTTGGCCAAAAGCATCAATTCTTCATCAACCTCGTTGTCGATGATGGCAAACTTGTAGTCACATTTTTGATCAATCAGTTCCACTAATTCCGAAAACGGGATCTTGATTGACTGTTCTTTGTCGAATGGTTTCTTGTCCGTCATAGCATTTTCGATTTGATGCCGCAAAGTAACAGTGTTTGTCAAGAAAAAGCCGTTGAACAAACGTTTGTAGTCGACAGTAGTCGTTTGTTGTCGTTTGCTGTCGGGTATATTATTGGTTTATAACGAATAGCAAAATAAGCAGAAATGCATCAAAAACGAAGTTACCTACCGCTATTTTGTAGTTTTTTGTATTTTTGACGCAGAAAAGCATCATCAAAGAATGAGAAAGCTCGTCGTTTTCATCGTATTGCTATTAGGCATGGCTTTGGTCTCCCTTGGGCAGAACCGGCAGCTGCAAATCATGAGCTACAACGTGCGCCATTGCGCGGGTATGGACATGGTCGTGGATTATGACCGCACGGCAAACGTGATTGTCCAACAACAGCCTGATGTGGTTGCCCTTCAGGAGTTGGATAGCATGACGGGACGAAGCGGTCATAATGACCAAATAGGCGAGTTAGCTCTCCGTACAGGTTACCATCCTGTCTTTGGGGCTGCCATAGATTTTGATGGAGGTCAATATGGCGTGGGCATTCTTTCTCATGAAATCCCACTGAGCATTAGACGCATCCCTTTGCCAGGTGAAGAGCCTCGTGTGCTATTAGTGGTGGAACTGGAAGATTATGTGATTGCCTGCACCCATCTCGACCTTGAAGAGGCGCAACGCATGGCATCGGTTCCGCTCATCGTAGAAGAGGCCCAACGGTGGCAGAAGCCTTTCCTTCTTGTTGGAGACTGGAATGATGAGCCTAGCTCGGAATTACTCGAGTTGATGACGCAGTATTTCACCGTCCTCTCTGGCGAAGAGGCCACCTACCCTGCCGATGAGCCGGCGGTGTGCATCGACTATGTCGCCGTATTCAACGGCCGCGCCGAAGCCATCGTCTCGCATGTCATCGATGAGCCCGAGGCCTCCGACCATCGGCCTTTGGTGGTTCGAGTGCGGTTGCGGTGAGTTGTTATCTTGCGGAGGTTGAAGCCGTCCGATGTATTAGGTCCGTCCTTTTTTCTGCTTACCTGAGACTTTTTTTGATTGCGGAGGTTGAAACCTCCGATATGTTAGGGTCGTCCTTTCAGGACTCGGATTTAAGCCAGAAAACGAGAAAAACTTTTTCCAAAGCAAAACACGCATTCAAAGAGTTTTCCTAATTTTGTGCTCTAGAGTCAGTGCAGAGTCCTGAAAGGACGACCCGACTTCTACGGGGATTTCAATCCCCTTGACCACACAAACTCAACCATCATGGGAAGCTCACTCGCAAGAAACGACATCCATATTGTCTTCCACATCAAGTATCATAGCATGGAGATACGCGACAAAGACCTCGGGCAGGTGTTCGCCTACATCGGAGGTGTCATCCGTAACATGGGTGGCATACCCGTCGAAATCGGTGGTATCGGCAACCATGTTCACATCCTCACCTCCTTGCCCAAGACCATCTCCTTGTCCGACTTCGTGAAGCGCATCAAGGCCTACAGCAGCAAGTGGATCAAGACCTTGGACGAACAGTATTACGAAGGCTTCTGCTGGCAGGCAGGCTATGGAGCCTTTTCGGTAAGCTACAACGCCCTTGACAATGTGGTTCGATACATCCGCAACCAAGCGGCACACCACCACCGCACCGACTGGAGAGGCGAATACAAGCAACTCTTGGATGAGGCTGGGGTTGAGTATGACGATCGGTGGGCGTTTGAGACGGATTGAGGCCAACAAAAGCGCTTGTCTCCTATTCAAGCCGCCGAAACTTTAAACTACAGATTATTATAGTATAACTTAATTTTCACAGCCATTTGCTTCCTTCGCTCCACAAGAAAACTTTCATATTCGTGATAATCCATATTAACGATGTTTAGTGGGATACAATTAGTTTGAAGGTTTTGGTTTAAAGCATAAACATCCGCTATGTTACCGAACATAGATTCTCCCTCCCGACATTTTTCATATGCAGCCGAAAAGTACTCATTTGGACTACTATCGGAGATATCTTTGTTTACTTGAGGGTCAAGATATGTGAAATTAGCAATCTGATTGTATTTATTGCGTTCATTAATGCCATTTCTAATCAAATACTTTCTTGGGAAAATATGATGCACCTCTCCTACAAGGTCAATAAGGTCTCCTACTTTTGTACCATTACTGAACAAAGCATTTTCACCATTAAATATTTGTGCCGCAAAAAACACATTAAGATAAGGACTATTGACAGAAGCAGATTCTAATCTTTGAGGCAATTGGATTTCCCAAAAGTTTTTAGAAAGTTCAGCAGGTTCAATTTCGTTAAAATACGGCAAAAAACCTCGTTCATTGATACGCTTTATATCATAATCCATTACGCTTTCTGGAGAAGAAATGTATCTACCCGTTAATGTTGAAAGAACATACCACCGCAAAACATAATGTTTCAACTTGCTCTTATCAATAGAAGAATCTTTATGAAGAAGCAAATATAATGTATATGCAAAGTCCAATGTCATTTGTGAATTAATCAACTTGGAGCTAATGAATCCAGCGGATTTTATGGCTAATACAAAATTCGAGAAATTGAATTGATTCATATAATCAAGGACGCTCTCCGACATTATCTTAAATGTCTCTTCAGAGATTTGCTCTTCATTCTCTCTAGTCTCAAAATTACGTCCTTCTAACAACGCCACTAAATCTTTCATTTTAGCCCGACCAAAACGACACATGAAAGAGACACGCAAAACATCATCATAATCAGGGTCATATATGCTTTCTTTGTCATTCTTTAACCATGCCATCTTTTGTGCATAAGGTGTAACCATAAAATCGTTGTCTTTTTGCATATCATTATACCACTCTGGTGCAATAGCGAGATGAGAAAAGTATTCTATAGCTTTACGTAATGTATTTCCACCATACGCTTCATTCGATGCCATACGAGACATAGCAAAATCAGCTTGATTGAGTTTTGTACCTTGACTATTAATACGAATAAAAATCTCTGTTACTTCGTCAATGGAGAGTTCGTTACTCAAGACTATTATGCCAATCTGCCGATTTTTAATATCAATTAATCGCATTATGACCTTGTTCAACTCTTTTGGAGTAATTTCTTTGTTTATTTCACAATAGTTCTGTACGAACTCAAAACTATCAAAATCAGGCTTAAAAACAGTCGCTATATCTGGTATCCATCTTTTATCTTTCAACACCGAAGAGTTTTGTACCTTAAACTTCTCCTCATCTTCGTCCAGTGCTAACGGATTGAATGCTATCTTGATCCTTTGTTTTTTAAAATCCTCATTAACGACTTCTTCACCGACAATTGCCGTCATTAATGCTGTTATTCTTTGCTGCCCGTCTATCATAATTTTCTTCCCAACGGACGTCCCACCGTTTTTTAACTTCATAGTAGCACTTTGTGACACTATAAGATAACCCGTTGGATAACCCATATACAATGAATCTATTAAATCCCTAACTTGAGTAGGTCTCCACACAAATGGTCGTTGAATCTCAGGAATAGCAATTTGACCAGATTTAATAAAACCAAGAACCTGTTCCAAAGGTTTGTTTTCAACATTGTATTTTTCAGCCATATTATTAGTTTTTACGCCACAAAAATAAATTATTTTTCATTTCCTCCAATCTTTTTCACCAACTCATCCACCCCTTCCACCGCCTTAGCCTTGATATGCTGGAACCCAGTCGGCAGGCCGCCTTTCAAGTCCTTCGGGTCAATCAGGAACTTGGGTATCTCACTTGGGGCATACTCGACCAATCCAGCCGCCAGATATACCACCAACGAAGTGCCGATGACCACGAAGATGTCGGCCTGTTGCACCCAATACTCTGCCAATTCCATACCTTCGACATACTCGCCAAACCATACAATATAAGGTCGCAGTTGCGAACCATCAGCGGCTTTGTCACCTAATCGAATGGGGACATCAAGCGGATAGTCCTTGATGCAATTGGGGTCGAGGCGGTTGCGCGAAGAAGTCACCTTACTCAACTCGCCGTGAAGATGCAGCACCTTGCTACTGCCTGCCCTTTCGTGAAGATTATCCACATTCTGGGTGATGATGGTTACATCGTATTGTTTTTCCAAGTCTGCTAATACACGATGTGCATGGTTCGGCTCCACTTCCAACAGGTTTTTCCGACGGGCATTGTAGAAATCGAGCACCGCCTGTGGCTCTTCCTCAAAACCCTCCACACTGGCCAACTTCATGGCATCATACTTGCCCCACATCCCGTTTTTGTCGCGAAAAGTGGGGATTCCGCTTTCGGCGCTGATGCCTGCACCGGTGAAGACTACAAGTTTTTGCCGCATAATAGTAAAACTAGGTCTGATTAGATTCTGCAAAGATACATAAACATGCTAAATCGCACTCTTTCTCATTAAGCAAAGTCCCGAAGGGACGGCCCTACTACATCGGAGGTTTCAACCTCCGTCTACCAAAAGCGTCAGCACAACCTCACCTCATCGGAGGTTTCAACCTCCGCAAAACAACCTCAAATCCTCTTCCTACCCCAGTCCGCCTTCCAGATATACACCAGCGAGATCAGACCGATGAGGATGTTGTAAACCCACTCGGCGGTCCACACGCCGGCGATGGTGGAGGTCTTCGACATCAGGAAGACATAGATGATGTAGATGATGAGGATGCCGAACTCCAAGGCCATGGCCGCCGTGGTGTTGCCCGTGCCCGAGACGGCCTCAAAGAAGGTCATGGAGAAGGCACCCAGCAAGGTGGCGACACAAATCACATAAACCGAAGGGATAGCCGCCTGCGCCAAAGCCAAGTCTTCAGTGTAGATTTGAAGAACCAGCTGCGGAATGATGGCCACAACAACAACCAACACCAAAGAGCATAAGAAACTGTTCTTCACCACTTTCCAGATGCTTGCCATCACCTCGTTGCTCTTGCCTTCGCCAATGATGCGGCTGGTCAGAGTGTTGGCGGTCGAGGCAAAGGCGATGCCCGGGATGATGAGAATCATATAGGTGCTACGAACCACCGACGAGACGCCTATTGCGGTCTCTCCCATCTTCTCAATCATGACAAAGAAGATGAACCAAGCACCGAACGAGAACAGACGCTGGATCATGCTTGGAAAGGCCACCTTGAGGATATCGCCCATCAAGGCGGGCTGCCATTTGTGCCAACGGAACATGCCGTATTCCTCATGCGGTATCTTGATGTAGGTGTAAATCCAGAAGAAGAAAAACGCCGTGATTTCAGCCAACAGCGAAGCCAAAGCCGCACCGCCGATGCCCATCTCAGGCAGACCCAAATGGCCAAAGATCAAAGCCCAGTCGAAGAAGATGTTGACCACCGCCATGATGATGGTCGAGAAGGTGATGACTTGGGTGCTGCTGATACCGACATAAAACGAGCGGAACAGGAAGTTGAACACAACGAACATGATGCCGAACTGCCTGAATCTCAGATATTCATTGGCAGCAACATAAATGTTTTCCGACTCGATGATGACATGCAACAGCCTATGGCTGAAGAAGAACAGGATGCTGAACAGCAAAAGCCCCAACCCCAGCACAAACAAGGCCCCATGCTGAAACACCACGCCAATCTTGCTGAAGTTGCCCTCACCATACCGCCGCGCGATGAAGATCTGTATGCCGATAGCAAAACCCATCGCCAAAGTGGTAAAGACGAAATAATACAAGCCCGCCATCATGGAGGCACTCAGCTCAATGGTGCCAAGGTGACCCAAGAAAGCGGTGTCAGTAAAGGTGATGATGGTCTGCGCCAGGTTACCCAACATTATGGGATATGCGATGCGCCAGATCTCGCGGTTCGAAACGGTGGTTTTAATCATGCTGCAAAATTAGGCAATTTATGGATTTGCATCGCAAAGAAACACATAGTATTGTTTAAATACTAGTTTACGAATTTGGCCGTCAGCAATCAGCCATCAGCAGTCAGCCTTAATGCTACCAAGCTGATAGCTGACGGCTGATAGCTTACAGCTAAGAAGCTTATAAATTACTTAACGTCGAATCTACGATCAAAAAATAATTATTCTGTTTTTCAAGCCTTTTTTCCTTCTATCTCAAAAAATACGTATTTTTGCCACTGACTCAAAAAAAACAAATACGTGAAAAGACAATATACACTACTCTTTATCAGTCTGCTTCTGAGCATGGTAGGCATGGGAAAACTTCATGCCCAACTTATTGTGACAGAAGCCGTTGATTTAAATAATTGGAATGCAGACTCGTTGGTCAGAAACATTCTTTTGGATGATGGCGTAACCGTTTCCAATGCCAGATTCAATGGCTCCTCTGGTGTCATCAACTGCAACAATATTGGTATATTTGATACTGGTAGCACACCGACCAACATAGGTATGAGGTCTGGCCTTATCCTTGCCTCAGGAGGTGTGAGTGTCGCTGTTGGCCCCAACAATCTTGAAGAAGCCCGTGTCGTAACTTCTTGTGGAAACTATTTTGATAGCGACTTGGCCTCCATTGCATCTGGTTCTACAAACGATGTTGCAGTACTAGAGTTTGATTTTGTTCCTTGGGATGAGACGGTGTCTTTCAGTTTTGTATTCGGTTCTGAAGAATATATGGAATATGTAGGCATGGATTACAATGACGTATTTGGCTTTTTCGTGGATGGTGCCAATCCTGCAGGAGGAAATTACAATCATCAGAACATGGCACTGATACCTGGAACGACAGAGGCTGTCAGCATTAATAATGTGAATTTGAACCACAATTCAGATTATTACATCAACAATGCGGGAGGTGCCACCATCCAGTTTGACGGGTTTACAACCTTGCTGGAAGTGAGTTTCAATGTCGTCCCAATGTCGAATTACCATATCAAGATGGCCATTGGTGACGTAGGTGATGAATTGGTGGATTCAGGTGTGTTCCTGGAGGCTCATAGTTTTTCCACCAACTTCACTTATAGTATGACCATCGACGATTGGGATTACACGGAAATCCCTGACAACCATTATTTCTGCGCCAATCAAGAGATAGAATTTAGCGCAATGACCAACTGGCATTACGATGATGTGACATGGCATTTCGGCGATGGCACATCAGCACATGGGGAGCATGTCACACACGACTATAACGCCGACGGTTTTTACACTGTGACCAATGTGCTTCACAATCCTCATAGGGATATGGATTCGCTGTTTCTTACTAAAGTGATAGAAGTCAGGTCACCTTCTTCCGAAAGCTACGCCTCTGCATGTGGGAGCTATGATTGGTATGGAAACCACTACACGGAGAGCGGCACATACACCTACTCCATCCCCACCTCTGGAGCCTGCGACAGCACGTTGTATCTTCATTTGACCATCAACCACGTTGACACGACTTACCTTAACATCTCAACTTGTGATGAATACGAATGGTATGGCGAGACCTATACAGAATCTGGAGTTTACACCTATTTGGAACATAATGTTAACGATTGCGATAGCCTGTTGATATTGAACCTTGACCTCAGTGGCAGCTTTAGCTCTGAAGAAAATGTGACAGAATGCAACAGCTATCTTTGGCGTGGAACTACCTACACGGAAAGCGGAACCTACACCGATTTTGTCCAGGTCCCTGGAGCATGCGACAGCACTTTTGTACTGAACCTGACCCTAGGCCATGAATCACGAACCGACACAACTGCGGTCACTTGCGTTGCTTTCACATGGCATGGCCAAAACTGCGCCAATAGTGGCGTTTATTACGATACAATAGTGGGGTATGCTGGATGCAAAGAAATCTATGTTCTTGACTTGACATTCGTAGACAGCTACAACACATATTTAATTGATACGGTATGCGACAGTTATCCTTGGCCGTCAGCTATAGACGGCATCTTAACCGAATCAGGTCGTTATATTTATGAAGGCCAGACAGTGGATGGATGTGACAGCATTGTTGACCTAAACCTAACCATAAACTACACCCCAGCTCCGCTCATCGCCTACGCAGAGGACGATTACTTCAAAGACGGCGATACCATTGCCGTCATTACCAACACGGAGTTCTTCTCGTTCCAGTACGACTTCTACGTAGAGGATGAGTATGACCATATGGACGATTGGGACTCGTGTATTTGGCAAATCAACAAACAATCGTGGCAGATAGTGCCTAATCCTGCCGAATACCAGAACGAATCTAAAAGACGATATTGCAGGGTTTATGTCGCAGAACACGACGATTTGCCTGCAAAGCTAGAATGCACTGTGTACAACAATCAATGCGAACCATACAGCATTACGAAAAGATTTTACCTTAAGTCGTCTTTCTTCGGTATCGATGAACAAGATGCCGCAAAGTGCACCTTCGACATCGTCCCCAACCCCAACAATGGTACCATGGAACTGCGTTTCGAGAACATGGAAGGCAAAGTAGATGTCAAAGTGTATGATATGATGGGCGTTTTGTTGGACAACTTTGTGATCTACAACGACAATGAACACAAGCCCATACAGTACAACCTCAGTAGCCGGAATGGCATCTATTTCTTTGTAGCCAACGGAAAGGAAGGCACTGTGATACAAAAGGTGGTCGTCAAATAGTACTTCTCCAAAAATAAGTTGCTCTAAGCGACGTGTAATTTTCAACGCAGAATTCGCAGAATTATATGTAGCGCAAAGCGACGTTTGCGTCCGGCTGGTTCAGCGTATTCTGCGCATTCTGCGTGAGGCAATCGTGTCCGGCAGGTTCTGCGAGTTCTGTGGATTCTGCGTGGAAAAAAATTACTTCGCGTGAAGCGCAGCGTATGCCTTCCCCAAATGCTCCGAGATGTCTGAAGCAATCAAAGCCTCCTGCCCTATCTCGTCCGAGGCGAGGTCACCAGCGAGACCATGGAGATACACACCCAACACAGCAGCTTCCTCGGGTGAATAACGTTGCGCCAAGAGCGAGAGGATGATGCCCGTTAGCACATCGCCACTGCCTGCCGTGGCCATGCCGGGATTGCCCGTGGTGTTGAAGAAGATGGTGCCATTGGGCATCGCAACGGTGGTGTGTGCACCCTTCACGATGACGACTAGGTTGTATTTGGTGGCCAGTTCCCTTTGTTTCTCAAGGCGCTCAAACGAAGTCGAGGTCTTCCCCACCAAGCGTTCAAACTCCTTGGGATGCGGTGTCAGTATCGTTTTGGCAGGCAGGAACGGCAGACATGTCGGGTTGTCGGAGAGGATGTTCAAGGCATCGGCATCCATGACGAGCGGCACCTGCACCACTTGGATGAGGCGTTTCAAGGCGCGGACGGTGTCATCCGCCTTGCCCAAACCCGGACCAACGCCCACAGCGGTATAAGCATCCAGATGGCCGAACATCGAGAAGCAGGTTTCGGAGTCATCACCGTCAATCATAGCTTCGGGAATGGCGGTCTGCAAAGGCAATTGGGCCACCTTGGGCAGGTGTACGCTCAACAGGCCGACACCTGTGCGCAGACAGGCTTTCGCGCCCAGCAAAGCCGCACCCGTCTTGCCTTCGGAGCCGGCAATCAGCAAAGCGTGACCGTAAGTGCCTTTGTGGGAGTATTTCGTGCGATTGTGCAGTATCGGCTTCACCATCGCCTTGACGGTCAGCAGGTTGTTGGTCTCCACCTCTTCCAGATAGCGCGGGTGCAGGCCGATGTCCAACACCTCGAAGCGACCCACATACGGGTCGTTTTCGGGCAGCAGGAAAGCCAACTTGGGGTTTTGGAAAGTCAGCGTGTAGTCGGCCTTGAAGATGAAGCCCAAGGCGCTGGGCTGGTCGGCGAAAAGGCCCGAGGGAATATCGATGGCCACGCGGATGGCCTTGCTTTGGTTGAGGTAGGCAATCAGGTCGGCGGTCATGCCCTGCGGCGGACGGTTGAGACCCGAGCCAAAGATGGCATCGACCACCACATCGTTGGCATCGACTTTCGGGAAGTCGTCCTCGGTGAGGATGTCGAACATCGGCACCTTGGTCTCGTTTACGAGGCGGTAGTAGTTCACCTCGCAGTCGTGACTCATGCGGTCGGAGTAGCGCACCATAAACACCTGCGGGACAATCTCTTGCTCGTTAAGCAGTCGGGCCACCACGAGGCCGTCGCCGCCGTTGTTGCCCATGCCGCAGAAGATCTTGATGGTCTTATCGCGCGGCGCACGACGATAGAGCCACTCAAAGACCTTGGTAGCAGCGCGTTCCATCAAGTCGACAGACTCAATGGGCTCGTTTTCTATCGTGTATTTGTCCGCTTCGCGGATTTGGGGTACTGAGAGGATTTTCATTTTCTTTAATGTTTTGATTGCCTTCGGCAAGAAATTGTTCAAAAATCTATTTTCAAAATCTTTCAAAATACAAGTTTACTCGTAATACTCACACCTATACACATTAAAATAATACTCATACAAATCTGCGCCAGGCATCCATTGTACATGCGCTATGCAGTTTCCGTGTTCGTCAAAGAAGAACAGGCTCTCGTGTGAAAATTCATAGTTTTCTCCATCATAAATGGCATAATAGGAATAATAATTCGTGTCTTTATGATACCGCCATACTTCTTTATGGAATTGCGAATAGCGATGGTCTATTCTTTCTTTTTCGATTTCCCTACCCAATTCATCATACTTGTATTTTATCATCACATTAGGAACTGGATTATCGTCAATGAATTCTTCATATTTGATCAGTCGACCAAAATCGTCATAATCACTAAGTGACACCGTTTTGCCGAAACTGTTTTTTAGAACATATCTTTCTTTTATTGGAAACCCTTCGGCATTTCGTGTAACTATCCTCTCTTCTTTCCACTTTTTCTTATCATTTATTCTTGTTACCTTATAATTCACATAATCAACAACTTGACCTGTAGAATCCGATTCTTGCCATCTGTCGCCCTCAGACCTAATGTCTGCATGCCGCCATTGCGTTGTTCTGCATTTTTCTTTTATTATGCTATCATTCCTGTCATACTTGTATTTTATTCTTCTTTCAATTACATCTTCCAAACCAGTGTTCTCCCTCCTCTCAAAAACGACATTGCCTTTCGAATCGTATTCCCAATAAAACTTAGCATCACTTCTTATACCTCCATAACCTTCCGACTTGCGCAAAACACCATTTTTGTCATACTTCAGTGTGAAATGTTCTATCATTTCCTCTCCTTCAAATACTTTTCGTTCCAACAGCCGACCTTCCGAATCGTAGGTCCATTGTTCTGAACGATTCTGACGTCTTTCTTCCACAAGCCTTCCTGCCTCATCATATTTATATGAATAAAAGATGGTATCGTTAAACGCAGTCCCATCATCAATTATCATTTTTGCCAAATGCCCTTGATTGTCATACTCATTATAATAGATATTATCACCCAATCTTGTGTAATTCCCCAAAGAATCATACTCTCTAAGCCAATAGAACTTACTGTCTTTTACAACATTATTATTGATGCTGTCGGCAAAGCGAATCATCCTATCCACATCAAAATCGCATTGATAGAAGCGTTTCATAAAATCCTCATGGTTGATGGAATCGCTAATGTCAAAATCATAGGAAAACAACTCATATTTCTTTACCTTGCCTTGCAAACCATCCTTTTCCCAATCCTTTTTTTGGGCGAAGGCATTCCCAGCCAAGGCAATTAACACGATTAACAGTATATTTTGAAATCGTTTCATCGCATAATGAATTAAATGATTTGAATTTGCGCAAAGTTACTAATAAAAACGGAATGAAAACAACACATTCATCGGGGATTTGGAAAAAAGTTGCAAAAATGGTATTGAAATAGTGGAAAAAAGTTGTAAAAAAACAATCTAACAAAGTGTTTATCAACAATTTATTAGCATCACAAATTATTCAATACTTCCTCCAATTTGCTTTTTGTCTCAAATTGTATTCCCTTAATTCCCAAGGCATTCGCCGCAGCCACATTATTCGGGTTGTCATCAATAAACACCGTCTCCTCCGCCTTGATGCTGAAGCGTTGCAATGCCAATTGGAAAATCCTCGGGTCGGGCTTCATCACCCGCTCGATGCCCGAAATCACCATGTCTTCCATCAGGTTGAGGATGGGATAGACCGGTCTTACCAAGGCGAAGGTTTCCTCCGACCAGTTGGACAATCCAAACACACGGAAGCCTTTGGCTTTTAATTCCTTGACATACTCCTCCATGCCTGATATCTGTCCGCCCATCATCTTCATGAAGTCACCGTAATACAGCTCGATTTCCTTCTTCCATTCGGGATGCTCGGCAATGAGTTCCGCAACGCCTTCCGCAATGGGTTTGCCGTTGTCGTGCTGGGCGTTCCACTCGTAGGTGCAGATGTGCGTAAGGAACCACTCGGCCTTGTCCACATCGCCGAAATAATGGTCATAGAGGTAATGCGGGTTCCAGTCGAGGAGCACACCGCCGTAGTCGAAGATGAGGTTTTTAATCATCGGTTGTCTTTTTTTTGACGCGGGACTGCGAGACACGCGACACGGGACAACCCTTCGACAAGCTCAGAAACCTGACTCGCGTCTCGTGTCTTAAAGTCTCGCGTCTAATTTGTATCTAATTTCTGTTCATCAGTTTATGATCTCAAGGATTGGAACCACGACTGCAATTGTTCGTACAAGTCAGGCAACAACATGAGCACCACCACAACGAGAAGCACCAACATCGCTATGCCGATTAGTGTACCAAGACAGCCCCATTTGCGACCTTTAGTTTCCAACTTGGGCGTACACAGTGTCACGATAAGGCCAATCAAGGGCGTAGTCACCACTGAAAGCAAGAAGGCCCAACCGAAACCGATGCGACGGTGCGAGCCAATCAAACCGACGATGACTGCCAAAAGACAGCCCGCCAGCAAACCGAAAAGAAAGACTAATATGGGCATAATGTTAAATATTTGCCGCAAAGATAATGAAAAACAATAATCCAATATGGATTTTCTTCCAAAAAACAATAACCTAGTATTGAAATTGAAACGAATAACAATATTCAAATATGGAAAACGAAAAACACGCCTTATTTCACAAAGAAAAGCGTATTTTTGTAGCATTAATTTTGTGGGATTAATAAAAAAACGAGGTCGTAAAACAATAATTACTATTTTTGCAACGAAATTTAATCATTTGTAATTTACAAATTTGTAAAAAATGAAATTCTACGATAGAGAAAAGGAAATCAAAGAGTTGCAAAGGATTGACAAATTGTCTGTCCAGTCGGCCCAGTTTACCGTGTTGATAGGCCGTAGGCGCACGGGCAAGACGACTCTAATGACGGAAGCCTTGAAAGACCATTCTTATCTGTATTTTTTCATTGGAAAAAAGGCAGAGCAAATTCAATGTGTTGATTTCCAAAAACAAGTTGAAACAGTTCTGGGTCTTCACATCCATGGCCAAGTTACTTCTTTTGCCGCCCTTCTGGAGGAAATCCTTGTCTTCAGCAAAACAAGAAAAGTGACGGTCATCATCGACGAATTTCAGCGTTTGGCCGACATTGGAGAGGGCATCATAAGCGATATTCAACGGGTTTGGGACAAGCATCATTCCGATGCCCATATCCATCTCATCGCTTGCGGCAGCATTTATAACATGATGAAAAGGATTTTCGAAGACCGCAAGGAGCCACTTTTTGGACGCAAGACTGCCCGAATCGACCTCAAGCCTTTTTCGACCTCAGTGCTGAAACAGATTCTTCAAGACCACAACCCCAGTTACACGCCCGAGGACTTGCTGATGCTTTACGCCATCACAGGAGGCGTGGCCAAATATGTGGCGCAACTGATGGATGACGGGTGCAAGACATGGGAGGACATGCTCCGTGATGTTTGCCGCCCATCAAGCATCTTCTTGGAAGAAGGCACCGAATTGTTGGTTGGTGAGTTTGGACGCAAATTCCAAATCTACTATAGCATCCTACAACTCATTGCATCAGGGATGACAAGCCAATCGGAGATTGACAGCATCGTTGAAAAAAACACAGGGCGCTATCTCGACACTTTGGAAACAGAGTATTCCCTGGTCAATAAACTCCGTCCCATGTGGGCCAAGCCCAACAGCCATGGCGTGAAATACTATATCGACGACTGTTTCCTGATGTTTTGGTTCAGGTTCATAGAAAGCAACCGAACACTTGTCGAACTGGAGAAATTCGATCTCCTTGAAGAGTCCATTCGCAAAGACTACAAGCAATTCAGTGGCTTTGTGCTGGAAAAATATTTCAGGCAACTCTATGGCGAGAAAGAACGAGTCACGGAAGTATCGCATTGGTGGGACAGCCAAGGGAAAAACGAAATCGACCTCATAGCTTTGGAGCGCCTTGACCATCATGCCATCGTTGCCGAAGTCAAGCGAAATCCCGAAAGATATAAGCCCAAAGAATTGGAAAACAAATACCAAAACATAAAGGAATATTTGAAAGGCTATGAAGTTGAACTGCTTGGCCTTTCAATGGAAGACATGTAAACAACAAAATTGTTATTTAATATGCAAAACACCATAGACTTCGCCCCGCAAATCGCACAGGAACTCAGCCTAGCCGCGCACCATGTGGCCAATGTCATTCGCCTCTTCGACGAAGGCGCCACCATTCCCTTCATCGCCCGCTACCGCAAGGAAATGACAGGCACGATGAATGAAGAGAACGTAGCCGCTGTGCAAAAACGCCTGGAGCAACTTGTCGAACTACAAAAACGTAAGGAAAGCGTCATCGCCTCCATCCGCGAGCAGGAGAAACTTACGCCCGAACTGGAACAAAAGATACTGAACGCCAAGACCTTGCAGGAAGTTGAGGATTTGTATTTGCCATACAAACCCAAACGCCGCACCCGCGCCGCCATCGCCCGCGAAAAGGGTTTGGAGCCACTGGCCGCACAAATCATGGCGCAGAATGTAGACATGGTGGACCGCCTCGCTGCACGCTATGTCAACGCAGGTAAGGGTGTCAACGACATCGAGGAAGCTCTGCAAGGTGCCAAGGACATCATGGCCGAGTGGGTCTCGGAAAATATCAATGGACGCAACCGCATCCGCAAGATTTTCCACATGCAGGGCGACATCAGCTCCGCTGTGGTCAAAGGCAAGGAAGAGGAAGGCAAGACCTATCAACAGTATTTCGACTTCCGCGAGCCGATTTCCGAGGCACCCTCGCATCGCCTTTTGGCCCTGTTCCGCGCCGAGGAAGAAGGCATGGTGAAACTGAAAATCAAAGTCGATGATGACTTCGTGCTGAACTCTTTGGAGAGCATCTTCCTGAGGAACGACAACGAATCATCGGAACTCGTACGCGAGGCCATCGCCGACTCATGGAAACGCCTCTTGGAGCCAAGCATCGAGACCGAGATTCGCAATTATTATAAGGAAAAGGCCGACGAGACCGCCATCCGCGTCTTCGCCGAGAACCTGAAACAGTTGCTACTCGCCGCCCCTATGGGCCAAAAGCGCGTCCTCGCCATCGACCCAGGCTTTAGAACGGGTTGCAAGGTGGTGGTCTTGAGCGAAACAGGCGCATTATTGCACAACGAAACCATCTATCCCCACCCGCCCAAGTCGGACACGATAGGTGCTATGCGCAAGATCAAGAGCCTCGTAGATGCCTACCGCATCAAGGTCATCGCCATCGGCAACGGCACGGCGGGACGCGAGACCGAAGACTTCATCCGCTCCATCAAGTTCGACCGCGACCTAATGGCCGTGATGGTGAGCGAGAGCGGTGCCTCGGTTTATTCCGCCTCCAAAATCGCCCGCGACGAGTTCCCCGACTACGACATCACTGTGCGCGGCGCGGTCAGCATCGGGCGCCGACTGATGGACCCTCTGGCCGAGTTGGTGAAAATCGACCCAAAGAGCATCGGCGTGGGACAATATCAGCACGATGTAGACCAGAAAAAACTCGGCGAGAGCCTCGACCAAACCGTGGAGAGTTGCGTGAACGCCGTCGGCGTGGAACTCAACACCGCCAGCCAACAACTGCTGTCGTATGTCAGCGGTGTCGGACCTGCTTTGGCATCCAACATTATCCAATATCGCGAGGAGCAGGGCGGTTTCAAGAGTCGCAAGCAACTCAAAGAGGTGCCACGACTCGGCGACAAGGCTTTCGAGCAATGCGCTGGCTTCCTGCGCATCCATAATGGCGACAATCCGCTGGACCAAAGTGCCGTCCATCCCGAGAGCTACCATATCGTGGAGAAGATGGCCAAGAAACTGAATGTGAAGGTGAAAGACCTCATTGGCAACAAGGAACTCATCGCGAAAATCAAGCCGGAAGAGTTTGTGGAAAACGACTTTGGTTTGGAAACCATCAACGACATCCTTACCGAATTGGACAAACCTGGCCGCGACCCACGCAAGACCTTCGAGGCCTTCGAGTTTGACAAGAACATCCGAGAAGTCAAGGATTTGCGTGCGGGCATGACCCTCAACGGCATCGTGACCAACATCACCGCTTTCGGCGCCTTTGTCGACATCGGCGTGCATCAAGACGGTCTCGTCCACATCAGCCAGATGGCAGACCACTACATCAAGGATCCGAACGAGGTGGTGCACCTTAACCAGAAGGTTCGCGTGAAGGTCTTGGAAGTGGACACCAATAGAAACAGAATTAGTTTGACGATGAAACTATAATAAAAAATCCTTTGAAACGGAAATAATTAGATTAAAGCAATTTTTTTTGTCTTAAAACTTGCTTTCGATCTAAAATAGACCTAATTTTGCGCCTGAAACACTTCCGAAATATGAATAAACTGCTAAAACCGCTTTTTATAAGCATCGTTGTTTTCGGGTTGCATCTTTTATCAACCGCTCATCCCGTTGACCTGCAAACGGCGCAATCCATCGCTACCAAGTTCATGGGAACAAGCGATGTGCAACTAGTCTCCACTTATCGAACAGATAAGAGCGCGTCTGCATTTTATGTCTTCAATACCGACGACGGCTTTGTCATCGTTTCGGCCGACGATTGCGAGACACCCATCATCGGCTATTCTCATGAAGGCCGTTTCGACCCGAACAACGTCCCCGTGCAAATGGATGCCTATTTGCAGGACTTCGTCGCGAGGATACAATATGGAATCGAAAACCATATTGTTGCAGATGAAACCACTGCAAGACAATGGGAAATGGTGAAAACCATTGGCAGGCTCAACAACCGAAGAAATCCTAAATCCGTCGAGCCCCTGCTTACCGAAATGTGGCACCAGGGCTGCCTTTACAACGAGCTCTGTCCCACCTTTTCAAAAGTCCCGTGTGGTCATGCAGAAGTGGGCTGTGTGGCGGTGGCCATGGGTCAGATTATGCACTATTGGCGCTATCCAGAAACTGGCTGGGGGTCGCACTATTATAACAACGCAGGCCTCACAATTTCCGCTGACTTCGGCAACACCGTCTACGACTGGGACCACATGCCCGATTCGCTGACCGATAGTTCAACTGACGCTGAAATTGAGGCAGTGGCAACCCTGCTGTTCCATTGCGGCGTTGCCGTTGACATGCAATATACCACCAACGGATCGGGGGCCGATTCAGGTGTAGTCCCTGATGCAATGGTACGCTATTTCAATTATTCAAAGCATCTCCATATCGAAAAACGCAAAGATTTTAATGATGAAGAATGGATCTCGATGCTTAAGGCCTGTCTCGATTTGCAGCGACCGGTGTATTATGGTGGAAAGGGTAACCTAGGTAGCCATGCTTTCGTCTGCGATGGCTACGACGGCAACAACTTGCTGCACTTCAACTGGGGCTGGGGTCGCGCCAACGGTTATTTCGCACTGGGCAATTTGAATCCAATTGGATACACCTTTAACCAGAATAACATTGCTATCCTCGACATCAACCCGGAATACGAACCATGGACTGTAGAAGCCATGGCATATCCTTTAGCAGCAGGCACTATCGAAGGCACTGGCGAATACCATATCGGCGATTCATGCACCCTGACAGCAATTCCGGCAGAAGGCTACCAGTTTTATTGTTGGAAGAGAAACGAGGAAATCATATCCAACATGCCGTCCATAACTCTTAGTGTGGAAGAAGACATCCTCAACATTGAGGCTCACTTCTCCGGTTTTCCAGTTGGTCAAATCACGGCAAGTTATTCACCCGATGCAAACAACCCGAATAGCACTAGTGTAAGCCTTTCGTGGAACAAAGCTGATACAGAGTGGAGCCTCATCAAGGAAATTGAAATTAATGAGGAATGTGGCGGCGTGGCCACAGATGGCGAGTGCATCTTCGTCACCTACGCATATTGGGACAATCCTCCTTTCTCGTACGGAAAATACACCATGGATGGAGAGTTGCTCGAAAAGTTCAATGTGGAAGGCGTTCCAGAAGCTTTAGGCATTGCTTTCGATGGGACGTACTTTTATAGTAATAGTGGACATTCAGGACTTAGTGTTTTATATAGTATAGACCTTTACAACAAAACTGTCAACGACAGCATAGATATGGGCACTTGGTTCGGGTCAACGACCTACGACCCTGAATATGACGGTTTTTGGATTGACCATAATAAAGAAGCAATCCTTTATGACCGGCAAGGACAAAGAATCATGTTCAGTCCTGCAGCACCAGAATACATCATTGGATCAGGCTACTTCACCGCAAAAGACGGAACTCCTCACTTATTGCTGTCAGGCGAAACTGGAGTTTACGATTATGACATCACCAACAACATTATCTTGGACCGTCCTTTGATGGATCCAGGTTGGGATTATACCTACGGAATTGGAGCCCACATTGGGAAATACGATGGCAAAGA
>Ga0247610_10001782_pt1 | contig 25942 bp, 37 predicted proteins | sample 174DNAGHGhighgp2_FD_193483 | JGI IMG/M metagenome (GOLD analysis project Ga0247610, IMG submission 193483) | Sheep rumen microbial communities from Palmerston North, Manawatu-Wanganui, New Zealand - 1742 DNA GHGhigh gp2 | ecosystem: Host-associated > Mammals > Digestive system > Stomach > Rumen...
TTGCTATCTAATATAATTTCTGGAAAATTAACCGCTATAACGCTTCTATAAGAAGTCATAAATATTCACCTACCTTTTATCTACTTTGTAAAGCTGTTGCAATACTTTTAACTACATTATTATTAGCAGAATTTAAAGAAGCATCTAATTCTGCTTTACTATTTAAATTAGCAGTAGCATTATTTGTATTATTAACATTAATATTAATATTTGAATTAGTATTGCTTAAATATGTATCAGATGTTCCTAGTGAATTTCTTGAAGAAGAATTTGTCTTTCCAAATAAATTCAATAGTCCTTCAACTGCATTTGCTATAAACTCTAATACATTCATTGTGAATTCTAAAATTGTAAAAATTGTTTCTTTATGATCTGCGAACCAATTCAATAGTTTCATAGACATTTCTTCTTTAAACATTTTGAAATCTAATTGTGCTTGTTGCAATTTAATTAATGCTCCAGTTGATTCTAATTGTTCATACCAACCTTTATATCTATCTAATAAACTATTAAATGCTTCTTTTTGAGTTTCATTCATATAAACTAAATCTTCGTCAGATTTCATATTAAGCATTTCCATAGTTCTAGTTAATGCATAATTAGAAGTATTAGATAATCCATATTTCATTTGTTGAGTACGAGCCTCTGCATTTGTAAATAGTGTAGAACCAGTTGCAAATGAAGCCATACCTGTTTCTTTTAATTCTTTTGCAATAGTAGCGACAATGTCTTTAAATGTAGATTTTAAATCAAATCCCATAGTTTTGAACACTTCATTAGCAACATTGCCTACTTTTTTTACTGCTGATATTGCAGTATTTATAGCAGCTTGTGCAATTGCCATTTTCATATTTGAAGATCTTTTTGCGTCTGTATCAGATTGAAGTTGTTGCTTACGTTGCATCAAATTTTCTCTTTCACTATCACTCAAATCATTTGAAGCCAATTTTTTATCAATATCTTTCATTTCGCCTTCGTTTTTATTTATTAATTCATCATTTCTAGATATTCTTTTATCAAAACCAGAATTAATATTAAAGCCTTTTAGCGTTCCGAAAAGACCTTTTTTTCTGAAATCATCTCTAATTTCGTTGACTATTCGCTTACTATATGCTTGTTTATCTTGCTCTGCATCTAATAAACGAAGTTCTTCTTCTTTTGCTTTAATTCTTTCTTGGGCATTTTTTAACGAAGGATCATTTTTTATTTCTTCGTTTTTATTTCGTAATAACTTAATCATGTCTTGCAATTCTTTATTTTGCTTTCGATCAAGATTAAGTTGACTCATCATAGTTTGAATTTCAAGAATTCTTTTTTCGTTTTCTACTAAGATTTCTTTTTTCTTTTTTATTTCTTCAATTTGTTTCACAGCATTTGCATATGATCCAGTTGATTTTGAGACTATTTCAGTTTCTTCAATACTTAATGCTTTTATTTTTTCTAAATTGCTTTTTATATCTTCGAAAACCTTTTGAGCGTCTCCTTCAACTTTTGTATCAAAGACGGTTCTAATACGATAATCTGCCATGACGAGTCACCTCACTTTATTTTCTATCTTCTATAATATCATTTTTGTTTGATATTGAACACATGCATATTTCATATAAATCAATTGCTTCACTTATATCATATTCATATGTCAATTCATATAATGTAGCATATTTGTTAGTAACTAACACATATATTAAAGGATGTATTTTCCTTCTTGGATATCTTGGCGTTACAGTTCCAGACGAATCAGAGCCATATTCTAAACTTATTCGCTGGATTTCTGAAAAGCCTTATAAATAACCTCAGTTATAAAATACAAACATATTTTGTTTAAGGAATCCATATCTTGTTCAATTCCGAAAGGAACATAAACTTCTTTACCTGGTGTTTTTACTGGCTTCCATTGTTCACCCATTAAAACTTCAGTATGTTCAAGAGCAAATTGATATAACACTTTTGTTTGCTCAAATTTTTCCAAATCTACTTGAGTTGAAATTGCTAACATTTCAACTGGTGTAATTTTAGCAACTCTAAAAGTTTCTTCTCTTGTCTCTATTTTAAATTCTTTATTCTCCATTATATAAAAAACCTCCATTATTATTTTAAAAAAGCGGTATAACATTGATTCAATTATACCGCTTGCGTTTATTTCTATTCTTCGTCCATATTAAGTAAATTTGGCTCAGATGATTTCTTAGTTACAGCCTTTTTTTTAGCAGTAGAGTTAGCAGCCTTTGCAGTTTGCTTTTCATATCTAGAATATTCATATTCTAATTGTTTGTAAGTTTTTTCTGCTTCTTCTTTAAAGTCTGCTGGAACTTCATCAGTGAATTGGCCTACTGTAAGAACTTCCTTAGCAGATAAAACTTTAACACTACTCCACTCAGCAATTCTTGCTGGATAATATCCAGTTCCTTGCTTTAATTGAACTTTAAATGAAATCCATGTAGGTTTTACATTTAACTTGTCAGGAACAGCTGCAGTTTCATCAGTCATATTGATTGCTTGAAGCCCTCCTGTAACCACAATTGGTCTAGTTGATTGAATTCGAACAAATTTTGCCATTTTTTCTTTTCCTCCTATGCTTTTTTATTCGTCATTTTCTTTATTTTCAACATCTATTAAATATACATGCATTAAACTACCGTCTAACATTCTAGTTGTATGATCTGGTCTTTTTAACGCTCTGTATAATTCAACAGATATTAAAATCAAATTTTGAGATGTTAACTCTTTGCCTTTATAAGCACATAATTGTTTTAGGTTATCAAAACTAACTACGAAGTTTTCATCAGATTCATCGTAGAAACTAATAAAATACTTTTTCTTATAATATGTATTTTTATTGAACTTTTCTTCCACTATGATATTCCTCTGCATAACTAAATCTCCTCTGGTTCGCCCTCATTTTCTGATGGAGTTTGAGCAGGAGTTTCTTCACTCTCGTCTAGTCCTAATTCAGAATCTAAGTCGAAGTCCGAATTGTCTTCTCCAAATTCTCCATTTGGATTACTTGAATTGTTAGTATTTGATTGCTTACCTAATTTTTTATATGCATTTAATATATCTGCTTCTTCTTCATATTTTAATCTATTTAACTGCTCTTCTGTAAACATTATTGATACAATGTTCTTTTGAAGGAAGTCATTTAAAGATTTAGCAACTTGATATTTACTGATTAAGCCAAAATCAGCAAGTCCTTTTAATGCTCCAGTAAATTTCTCAATTGCATCAATTTTTTCTGTATTTTCTTCATTTTGATTTATACTATTGAAAGTAAAATCTACATTTCCTTTTATATCGTGAACTATAAATAAAATTTTTAATAGTTTATTTAAAACTGGTCTATAATATGCATCGCATCTATTTTTAATAGTTGTAGCATATCGTTTCATATCATCAGCAGCTTGTGAGAAACCGCCTCTTAAATCTCCATATAATACGCCTTGCATTTCAAGAGCAGCTGATATTAACCACATGTTTTGTTGTAGTATATCTGATAATCCAGTTAATCCACCGAAAGTATTTTGTTGATAATCGTCATCTTTATCTAAGAAAGTTAATGAGTTATAACTTCTACCCCAATTAACCATTTCTAATCTTTTTCGTAATTGGTCTTCATTTTCACTATCAGTTCCCATGAATACGCCACGCATACCAGTCATTTTAATAACTTCAATTAGTGATTTATTAACCAATGTTTGTATTGCAGATTTTAACTGATCATCTCTTGCTAATTCATTTAAAATATGAGCACCTTCTGCATAACCCCATCCTTGTAATTGGCCGTTTTTAACTAAATTCGGTGCGACTCTATGCTCGTATCTTAAAACCCAACTGTGATGAACATCTACTGATCTACCATCTGCAAATGTGATATTGTATCGTTTAGGTTTACCAAAGTCTATATCTTTCATATTGGTAACTGTGTCGTCATTTGAAACACCTACACCATACCATCTATCTGATACATATAATTTAAAAGATTTATTTTTAATTTTTTCTTTGTTAATAGGTTTTCCAAGTTCTTCGTCTGTTATTCCATCAAACATCATTACTGCAACTGAACCACCAAATAATGCTCCCCACATTAATAATTCAATGATTTTGTTTTTACATTTGTTAAAACTTTTATAAACCTTATCATAATCTTGGGTTCCATTTAAAGTGAAACCACAATTAACTTCATCTTGAGCAGGTTTATCAATTGCTCTTCTAAATGTCCAAGAATCATTATACAATGTTAGCCAAAGAGCCCAATTCATTGTGTCATTTGAATATCCATAATTTGTAAAAGAACGTTGGGTATCAAATGCACCTGCTCCAGCAACGGAATTATTATATTCGTCTTTTACTTTAACGGATTTATATTCTGCCTTCATTGGAGTTGATTCGTTAGCTAATTTTATGTATTTGTCCATATTTTCATCAATGCTATCTAAAAGGGTTGTGCCACCATTTCTAACTACATCACCTTTAATAATAGATATCATTTTATCGTCTATCGAAACTTTGTCTTTGAACGCCACTATATCACCCCACTTTTTTACATCTCTAATTCGTTAAAATTTTGAATTTCCAATTTACACTATAATTATATACTACATTTTTCCAAATGTAAAACGTTTTTTTTAAAAGTACGTCAAAAAGACCACTTATTTTAAAAGTAAGTGGTTTTTTATGACTTTTGCCTTCCCTTTTGGGTAGTTTTATTATATATCATATATTACATTAAATATTAATGATTTTATGAAACAATGTCTGATTTTTTCCAAGTTGTATAAAGTGCTATTCTTTTTAAGTTATTATTATAGTATGTCCATTTTTCAATAAATAGACTATCGCCTTTTGTAAAATATTTGAAAAATTCATATTGGAAAATTTGATAACCTATAAAAGTAGGATTCATTATACTTAAATCATCATCACAAAGAACTCGTTTATTTTCATATTGATTTAAAAAATTATTCCAAAAGTCTTTATCTTTAATGTCATGCGTATTTATTTTAGCATCTTCAAAGTCAATAAAAGTCTTATCTTTTGTTAATTCACTATAAACTTCTAGTAAATCTCCTGATAATTCATATACTGCTTTTTCTTTATTCTCGTTAAAATACTCTAAAATTTCCTTATTTTTTCCTTTTTTAATTAATTCTAGTAATTTATCTAAGGTCAAACTAGAAACTTTCATTTCAGACTTATTCATAAAGATATTTTTGAATAAGTCAAATTCTTCATCAGCAAAAGGTTGAACAAATCCTCTAATCATACAACTCTGAATGTCACTATATACTTCATCTTCATCATATTCTTCATTATCTGCAAAAAAACTAGATAGATCCATATCAATACATGGACCGAAACTTCCAGGGTATTCTCTTAAATCACCTTTTTTAAGTTTATATTTACCATTTGCATAAACTTCTAAGCATCCATTTATATCATCAATTGCATCATCTAAATTTTCATACCATCCAAGTTGATTAAAATTATTCCATTCATCAACAAATATTATTTCGTAAATTTTTTTCATTTTTCCTCCAAAATATTATAAGAAATCAAATATATTAGTTTGTGCAGATTGCACATATTGTTTTATATCTTCATATGTATATGTATCATTATCACGAATAACTTTAATATTTCTGTCTCCCATATCATATTCTAAATAGCGTTCAATAGTCTTTTGACAATATTTTTCAGACAATTCAATTCCTATATATTTACATCCGAATTCTTTGCATGACAACATTGTCGTTCCTAGGCCATTAAAGCAATCAAGAACGGTGTCTCCTTCTTGTGTGAACTGATTAATTATTTCATCACAGAATTCTTCACTCATTAATGCTCTATGGATCTTACCATAGTCTTTGTTGGGATTAATATTCATAGATATTACATTTCTATAAAACATTGATTTTACGTCTACGCCTTCGACGCCATCTGGTTTTAGAATAAACACAAACTCATATGTATTACTTATCTTATGTGGTGTACTTGTTGGACTGCCATTTATTTTATTCCATACAAGTATATCGTGAATTCTATCTGCATATTTACCTATTAATTTATATACATTGGTTCTATTGTTACTAATCGCTTGAATATTATAAAGAACATACTTTTTAGTAACTCTTAATGCTTCGTCAATAACTTCGCATTGCCATTCAAACCAATCATCATGTCTTTCAACATGCTCATACTTTTTATGTGTGTTATTAGATTTTAAATTAGCGACATCTTCATTTTCAGTTCCACTATCATTATATGGTGGTGAAGTAAAAAAAACGTCAACTGAATTGTCTGCCATCTTCTTCATTTCTTCTAAACAATCACCACATATAACTTTATGCGTGTCATCTAAAATGATTTTATCGCCTTTTTTAATAAAGATTTCATTTTTCATAGTCAATACCTTTCTTGTGCTAGTTCCTACTGAGCGCTTTGCGCTCAATAGGTGTAGCATTATTAATCTAAAAAATCAAATATAGAATATTTCTTAACTCGTTGAGGATAATTAATAATCAATACTTCTCTTGCGTTTGCATTACCTTTACCAAGTGAAGAATATTCTTTATAATCAAATTCTATAATTGTATATCCGTTTCTTTTTGCCCAATTTTCTATATGGTCATTAGTTCTACCTTTTATTGCTAAAACGTTGCTATACGCCCATTTTATGCCTAAGGAAGTCATACGGTCTAATTCTTTAAATAATTGTTCGTCTTCTTCAATTCCCCAACCACCAAAAGCACGTGATTCGTTATAAATTGCAGTAGAGGCAGTATATGGGCTGTCGGAATATAGGAACTGTCCCTCGTTTTTTGTGATAGTTTTTAGTAGTTCAAAAGTATCACCTTGACGAAGTTCAATATTCTTTTCTAAAAATCTATTATGACATTCAATGAGTCTTATTCCATCTTCTTCAATATAACATCTGTTACCATAAGGCATATTGAATTCATTATTACTATTAAATCTCATTAAATTGCAAAAAGACCAGAAAGATAAAGCGTATAAATCTTTAATATCTTTTTCACTCTCATTATAGAATTTTCTAAACTCTAAATATCTTTGATTGTAATACTCTCTGACTTCTTCATTATCTGCAATATTTTGTCTTGTATCAGTTCCTTCTTCATTAAGATTAAATTCCTTAATTCTTTTCTTAATATGTGCAATTATTTCTTGTGGTTCAACTTCTTTAATCATTTTAAGAAGATTAACCATATTATCATTTAATTCATTATATATAATATGATCGTATGGCACATTTAGACTTACAGTTCCACTTCCACCAAACAAATCATAAAACACTGATACTTCTTCTTTGGGTGGTAATTGTTCTAATATAGACGAAAGTAAATCATACTTGTTGCCCATGTAATGTATTGGTGATTTTATAAATCTAGACATAATAAGTATTCCTTTCTGTAAAATCTAATATTGCTAATTTTATTTTATTAATAGAAGGATTTGATAATCCAGCAATCTTTTTTATTTCTTTTATAGATAATTCCAAAAGACGATTAAGAGTATTTATATCTGCATCTAGCAATTTATTCATAATACTTGTTTTTAATTTTAATTTAGTAATAGGTATTTGAACAGTTAATGTCTTTGAAGTTATTATTCCTCTCTTGTCTTGAGAAGGAGTTCTTATATCACTACTTAAATTAAATAATTCATCTGCATTTTTGTAGAATTCTTTTTTTCTTTTTGCGATATAATCATTTCTTTCATATATCCATTCTGCTCCTAATAAGTAATAATCAGACATATAAGGTATTTTCATTTTTTCTATTGCACAATGTTCAATTTGTTCAATTCTTTGTCTTGAAATGCCTAACTTTTTCCCAGCCTCTGCATAAGTTAGATTCTCTTTATATACATATGATATAACTTCAACTTCTTTTTCAGAAAAATATTCTGAATTTTGGGCTATCATCAAATTATAATTAATATCGAAATCTTCAATTATTTTAGGCATATCTATTTTATCTTTAACTTCTTCAATTAATTTTATGATTAAATTCTCTGGATATACTATTCCGTTTTTTCTTAAATATTTGGTAGTGCGTTCTTCTTTTTTATAATTAGGTGGAACGCATAGTGCCATGTCACCTTTTTTAGCCAAACGATTATATAAAGTATGAATTGGAATATTATATTTTTTAGAGACTTCACTCATAGAATACATAACGCCATCAATTAAATATTTTTTCATAGATTTTCCACCATAGTATAGTTAAATAAATTTATATATCTATTTAATCTTTTTTTTGTAAACTCGCAATAGTTTTTATCAATTTCAATTCCTATAAAATATCTATTAGTTTTCATAGCAGATACCCCAGTAGAACCACATCCCATGAAATTATCTAATACAACATCACCCTCGTTTGAAGATATTTCAATTAAGAACTTTATTAATTCAACATTTTTCTCGTTAGGATGAAGATTATCTGAACTTCTTTTTGCGGTTGCAAAACACCATTCTGATTTTATCCAATTTGAATATGCATAAGTATATGGTGTAGGATTTGTATTTCTTTTATCATTAAACCATTCCTCAGAAGTAGGAATAAAATCAACCTCGTTGAAGTCTTTGCCTTTGCCTTTTGAAAAAACTAAAATTGGTTGAAATTGAAAACCAAAATTATTTTTAGGTGTTACAGAACCGTTATTAAAACTTCTAGTAGCCAAAATATTTTTAAATGTAAAACCTGCTTTTATTCCTTCTTGAATCCAAATATGTAATGTTTTAACTCCAACAAAAACATATAGGTATGAGTTTTCTTTTAACACTCTATACCATTCTTTAAACCATGTAGGCATTTGCGATATTACAGTTTCATAACTATCGTCATAAAAATCGTTTTTAAATCCAACCCCATATGGTGGATCAGTTATAATAAGGTCAATAGAATTGTCTTTTATGTATTGTTGCATGACATTTACACATTCGCCATTATATATTTCATTTTTCATGCCATTTCCTCCATTATCTTAATTTTACCATTTTACCATTTAAAAAGCAAGAAAAAAGTTTTATTTTTCAATAAAACTTTTTAACTATATAGATTTTCTTTATTTGAATGCTTTGATGAATTTTCGTCTTCTTCAGACCACTTTTTTTCCATTTCAAGCATATCTTCGATCATTTTATTCACTTGAATTAATTCGTCATCATCTAATTTATCAGATACTAATTCATATAATCTATTAAATTCTTTTTCATCAAATGATTTTACATAAGTTAATTCTGATGCTATACCAATCATACTTGAAATTGTCAAAATTCCTTGAGATAAATAACCTAATGTTTTCCAACTATTATTAAAACTCTTGGTTTCACAATCATATGGAATCACTCTTAACGAATTATCTTCATTTGCTACAGTAATAAATACTGCATCAATATCAGTTTCGTCTTCTTCATTTTCATATTCTTTTGCTATTGCATTAAGAATTTTACTTAGTTTGCTCTTTTGTGTCATTATTTTCCTCAGCATCAGTTTCTTTTGCATTTAAGATTTCGTCAACCTTTTGCTCATACTTTTTTAGAATTTCGTCATTAATTGTAGGTTGACTACCATTAATCATTAACTCCATTGTTTTATCATCAATTTTATATGCCTTTGCTATAAAACTTAATGTTTTATTATACCATTCATTTTCAATTAAAATTTTTGCTAAATCTACTTTACTCATTTTTTGCTTACCTCAATCCATTTTAAATTTTTTAAAGTTTTATGAATCATTTCATGTTCTTTCATTTCAATGAAAAGATTTTCTTGTGCATATGCATCCCTATCAGGTGTATATAATTTTACATCTATATAATAGTATTTTCTAGGTTTGGTTTCAAAATAAATTGTTATGCGTCTTGTGAATTTATCAAATGGAAATTCAATAGCGAAATTAAAGCCATCTTCTTTTTCACTATATTTCCAACCTTCATCTTCCCACATTTTTTTTATTCTTTTTGATATCATTCGTCATCAACCTCAATTAAAGTTTCTAAAAGCCCTGCTTTCATTTCAGAAAATATTTGTTTTAATACTTTGTTTTTTTCTCTTGCTCCTAATTCATGTATATTAGGATTACACATAATCATAGTTAATGTTTTAGGAAACATTATTTCTTCAGTTTGTATTCCTACTAGATTTTCATTAACATATGTGAATATTTGTGTAAATGAGCATTCTCTTATTGGTTTAAACATTAACCCAACTTCACAAATTTATCTACAAAAGGAACTATATCGTAATTTCCCCAAGTTCCTTGTAATGTATAATCAGAAGTAATTGAAACAATTTTTCCAATTTTACCTTTTAATTCCGGATGATTACGCATATCAATTATCTTTATTGAGTTCCCAGTTTTTAATTTAAGTTTTTCTATTATTTCCTTATTTTTTTCTCTCATTAAAATCACCTAACAATATCTCTAATACTAACTTTTGAACTATGATCTTTTAAATGTCTATTCCATAATTGTTCCCAAGTTATTCTACCAGTACTTGCTTCAATATATAATGAATAATATTTTGCATATTCTTCATTACTCATTGATTTCAATTTTCTTTCACAAAGGTCTTTATAATCCATTTTGCTTCACCTCTTTAATGCACAATTATATTTTACGGTTAAAATGCTCAAAAGTCAATAGTGTTAAAAATTAAAATCATAGAAATTTAGCCAGTATATGATTTTGATTATTATATCTATATATCAATAATATTTCTATGTCTTTTGATATTTTTCCAGAATAATTTAGAATCTGCATATCATATTCAATTCCATTATACAAAACACGCCAGTGATTGCCCCAAATAAAATACAAAAATTTAATCATACAAAAAGCCCTCATATATAAAGTATAAGGGCATTTTTCAATATTATATTATTTTTTTAACTTATTAATTAGCATAATTGCAGCTGCATATCCACTAAATGTCAATGGTAATTCATTGTTTTTAATTTTTTTCTCTAATTCTTCAATTTCAAAGAATTCAACTGTAATATCTTCAGTCTTTTCTAAATGCTGTTTATCTAAACTTTCTAATTCGACAAAGGCACAATAGTTTGCTTCATCAGTTAATCCAGCACACATAGGAAGAGGATAATTTTGGCATAATTCAATATTTTTAATTTTGCCACCTAATTCCTCATACACTTCTCTTTCTATTGCTTTCTTATAGTCTTCGCCTTTTTCTATTAATCCTGCGCAGAAAGAATAGACATATTTATTAAGTGGAGATCTGAATTCCTTTATCATTACAATTTTATTATCTATATATGTAAAAGCCTCAACCGCAGTTGGAACTATTTCCTCGTTAACTACTGCTAAATCACTTTCGTTATGTCTCGAACAAAAGACATATTCTCTTGGAGAACCGTTTGTGATAAATTTAGCAGTATATAATTTAAGAAATTTTTTATCAATATCTTGTTTTACAAAAACATATTTATTTTCCATATTATCATTCCCATTTCTATGCAAAATCTTCTGCATGATTTTCAATATATTGGTTAACACGCTTAATATCATATGATGCTAATTTTGCTTTAATAAATTGTTTTAATTCTTCATCGTTAAGTCTATCTAATTCATAACTTAACATATCTTCAAATGCAATTCTTAATTTTTCATTAGTCATATTATCAATTTTTTTATTAATTTCTTCTAAAGTCATACTATCATCCCTCACTGATATTAATTTTAATTTATTTTCTGATAAGTTACTAAAATCTAACTCGACACCTTCTTTTTCACTATCAAAAACTATTCTTTGAATAATGGTAGAAACATTATCAATGATATCTTTTAATTTCAAAGATAATGTTTTAAAGCATTTCTGACAAAAATTCTTTATATCATAATAAAACATATATGGATAATTTGAATAATAATTATCAGTTTTTAAATAATCATTAACTTCATTTGCCATTTTTTGTCTAATGTAATTTAAATCTATTTCAGAAATATCAGTTAAATTTAATTCCTTAACTAAATCTAAAAACACGTCTTTAGATATTTCTTTTTGTCCGTCCTTGATTAATTCTTCATTTATTTTTTTAAATGCTTTATTTAAATTAGATTTTTCTTTTATCCATGATATTGGATTATCATTAATCATATAACCACCTACTTATATAGGGATTATATCATATATAGCACATTAAATATTAGTTAGATGATATCAATATGGCATCTTTGCATTGCTCTTAATGCCTCATCATGACCTTGTTTGTCTACACCAGCACAACAAGATTCTTTTACTTGAATTTTAGCATTAGGGAATAAAGCCTTGATAATCATTACATTAGAAATTACACAAATGTCAGTGCAGAAACCGATAAAGATAAATTCTAAATTCTCACCATAATTAATAACATTAATACCAAGTTTTTTACAAATTTCCTTAAACGTATTTTTCCAATTGTAATATCCGAAGGTTCTCTTTTTAATAACAAGTAAGTTTTTCTTGAACTTATTTCTTAGTTTTTTTAAAAATTCAGGATCAATTTTTGCTCCTTCAGTTCCAGCGATACAATGAGGAACATTTAAATGTTTTCCTTCCATTGTATTTAAATAATTATTATCGTGCCAATCCATAGTTGCAATAGCAAAATCTGCTTCTACAGTATCCACATAATTATATAAGTTTGGCATCTTAGCAATGGCTAAATCATTGTGTAAAGCCCCTGTAATAAAATCAGTTTGAACATCGATGTTCATTAAAATTCTATAAACATTATTTTCCATATCATTATCTCCTTTATAATATTTTCCATTAAATTAAATCTGCTAAGGTATAATAATCACTTGCTCTTGCAAAATCATGGCATTTTTCGCCAGTCTTAATTACTATACCTTCTCTTACAAATTTATTGTTAAACATCTTTCTGAAATTAGCAGTATCTAATTTTTTATCTAAAATCGCCTCATGAATTGTTTTTAATTCATGAATTGTAAATCTATGATAGTCTTTAACTAAGCCTAAAGCAATTGAACTATAATTAATTTTATTTCTTAATCTATTTACTGCTAATCTAATAATATCTTTATGATCAAACGCAATATCAGTCATATTTTCAACTTCTTCTACATTAATCCATTTATGATTATCATTTTCTTCAACTTTATTAATATCTGACAAGAAGCCCCAATATGCAATTGATATTACCCTTGTTCTAGGATCTCTATTAACATCTCCAAATGTATATAATTGTTCAACACCAACAGTTTCAATATCTAATTTAGATTTAAATATTCTATATACAGTATCTTCTAATCCTTCATTAATTCCTACAAAACTTCCTGGTAATGCAAGTTGATTTTTAAAAGGCATTTCATTTCGTTTTGTCATTAATACACAAAACTCATTTTTATTATTTATAGCAAATACTAAAACATCTACTGTAACAGATGGGTGTTGATATTTATTATTATCATAATTCGTTAAGAAATCTTTTAAATCCTCGTTCATCGTACATTACCTCTTCTAACATCTAACAAAATCTTTTGCCATTTTTCTAATTGACTTTTTTTATATTTTTTACTTATTTGGCTTGAATTGCCATTTTTCAAAATGCTCTCACGAACATCTGTTGCATAAGTTTTTATTATATCTCTTGATACAGTAAAGATAGACATTCCATGATATTGTGGTAGCCAATTTTCTCTTCCTATTTCAGAACCTATAATAGCGAAATCTGGCTCTTTTCCAGTATAGAATTTAATTGTATTAATTAAATATTGGCCCCATTCTGGAACATAACCTATGCCTATATTAATAATTGGATACGCTTCAGCTTTATCACCATAAATAGTTTTAATCATTTCTTTTCTTTCTTCAAAAGTGAAAGGATTTTTTTCAGTTCTATATTCATTTGAAGAGCCTAACAAAATTATAAATCTTTCACACATGCTAAGTCCCATATCAATTAATTGCTCATGGCCTTTATGAAGCATTTGAAATCTTCCAACTATAAATCCTAGTTTAAACTTCTTCTTCATTTTTCTCACGCTCTGCTTTCATTTTTTCTAACTCTATAAATCTCATATCATATTTGCCATCATATTGATATATAACTCGATTATTTCTTTCTATTTTCAAAACTATAGGAAGTAAAGCAAAATAGCCAATAATCATACAAGTTAAATCTGCACCAAATGCTACTGCATTTTTAACTATTTTAACTTCGAATGGAATAGCATACAAATTACATTCAATAACTGTTTTAACTAAAAGTAATCCAATAGCACAAGATATAGTCATTACTCCAATATTTAAGACATGTTTTAAAACTTTATGTTTAATAGGATTATGACTAATCATTAAACCAGTTATTAAACCTATGATAACATTAGCACCAGTCCAACTAATGCTAAAGCCATAGTTTGAAAGCAGTAAACTTTCAAGTCCTGCTATCAAACCAGCAGATATGCCACCAACTATTCCACCATATAAATAACAGATAACCACAATTACAATATATGATAAATCTATTTTAATATCACCAATTAATCTAAATTGTAAAAATGCAGATAATACAATTCCTAATGCAACTAGCATTGCTAATAGAACTAGTCCATATACAGATTTTAATTTTTTCATATTTTTGTCCTCCACATTCCTACTGAGGCGTAAGCCTCAATAGGATTATTCATTAATTCTACGTTTTACTGCACTTCTTAAATACTTTAAATATTCTTCATCTTGGCTCATTGATTTACCTTCATCATCGCTTAACTTTGCAACTGGACGACCATTTACATACTGAAGTTTGATAACAATATTTAATGGTTCCTCGCAAGTATCGTTTGTAACGAATGTACCAATACCAAATGATACCCCAATTCTACCTTTAAAGTGATTATAAATCTTTTGTGCTTTATCAAAAGTTAATGAATTACTAAATAATAAATATTTTGTCTTAGGATCAATTCCTAACTTCTTATAATGAGCAATCATTTTCTCGCCCCAATTGATTTCGTCTCCAGAGTCGTTTCTTGCTCCACTACACATTGTTGCTTGTAACTTATCGAAATCCATTAAGAAACAATCAGTTGTTAATGTATCAGTTAGAGCGGTTCCTAAATCGCCATTATATTCATCAAACCATTCTTTTAATGCATAGTAATTTGAATATGCTACCGGAATTTTATCTATACCTTGGAACATTTGAACATATTCATGAGCATAAGTTCCTACTGGAGTTAAATTATGTTTCATTGCTAAATAAACATTACTTGTTCCTACACAATGACCAGTCTTTAGCATTTCTTTTAATACATATTCTTGCCATTCTCTACTTAATCTTCTTCTACAACCAAATTCAGCAAAATTAAAATCATATTTACCTGTAATGAAATCCTCAACTTTATGAGATGCTTTAATTAATGCACTATCCCATAATTTTTGATAATCATATTTCATTCTAAAATATACTTCATTTACAATTTCTAATAAATATATTTCAAATTGCATTGCACTAAATAATGGGCCATGAACTTCAATTGATAATTCGCCATTTTCTTTTAAATCAGTTTTAACATAATCTCTAATTGGTCTATATAATCTTAAAAATTCTACATAATCAGGCTTGATAAATCTAATACTTCTTAAATAATTTAATTCCTCATCTGTAAATGTTAAAGTGCATAAATGGTCAATTTGTGCATTGATTTCATCTAACATTGCATATGTAAATTTAACATCCTTATTTCTACATTTAAAAATATAAGTTCCTGTTAAATTAGTATGACGATGGAACATTACTTGATTCATCGTAAATTTATATAAATCTGTGTCTAATAAACTTCTAATAATTGGTTCTAATTTCATTTTTATTTTTCTCCTTGTAATCTTTTGTATATATTTGCTAGAAAATCATAAATTGTAATTTTCTTTTCAGTTTCTTCTTTTTCCTCAGTTGGAGTATATATACATTTCTTGGGTTCTACTGTAATTGTATACTCTTCAACATAATCATTTCCAGCGTCTGGATAATTATATAATGGGGTGTTTCTTTTGTTCTTATGGCTTTTTAGTAACTCTTCCATTGACTCGAAAGTTCCTTCTCTTCTATGGTCATCAACAAATCCACCATACCAGTAATATAATCTGTATAAAGTTTTAATCATATTTTATATCTCCTTATATATTAAAATATTTTAAAAATTTATCTACATTTAAATAATATTCATGTCCTTCTTTAATATCTACATCAGAATATTTTAATATTTTAATTGCTTCATTACTTAACTTTGCATCAAAATTCTTATTGATCCACGAATAAACATATTCATTTACATTATTCCAAATATAGATTAATTTAGAAGGTTTATTATATTTCTCATATAATTCATTGACTAAGTATTTCATGGTTAATCTACCATATCCTTGATGTTGATAGTTCTTATTTGCATACCACTGTGATATAGTCCATGAATTATCTTTTTTATTTATAGATATTGTGCATTTGCAAATATATTCATTTACAAATTCTTCAGTTAATAATGCTTCAAATACTAAAGCATTAATATTCTCTGATATCAAATTGTATTGAAGCATTATTAATCACCTACGTTTCTATTTGTATAAATAACCACATATACTTTAATTCATGTTTACCTAAAAACAGTATTTGATTGCATCTATGGTCGAAACAATAATATTTATATTCATTGTCTGGATCTTCTAGTAATTGCTTAAATTCATACTCTGAAATTTTAATGGAAGTTTTTAAACTTTCTTGAAGTTCACCACAATGAATTCTTTTACCATAACTTACTTTCATAAGTTTAATCCTCTTCTTTTCTTGAATGTCTTTTTAAGAACTCTTCTACTTCTTCTGCATTGTCCTTATCAATGTTTCGAGCACCATTTAAAATTTCTTTTCTAAAATTATTATATTCTTTTTCACTGACTTGAAGCCAGTCCGAGTAAAATGCTTTAATATAATATTTCATGATTACTTTTCTCCTTTGATATTATTATATGAATCAATGACTATTGTTCCGAAATCTTTATTTGTTTTTACTTCAGTGATAATCTTTTTAATTGCTTCTTCATTAATTTCTTTTACAACAATTGGTAGCATAAACTTTGGCATAGGTTCAATTTTATGTAAATTCATTTTATGCATTCTATCAATTTTTTCTTTATGCTCTAAATTATCAATTTTACCAGTTCTGATATACTTATCTAATTCTTCATAAGTGAATCCTAATTTTTCTTCATCACTCATACCACTCATTCCATCACTTGGAATTTTTTCAACTAAATCTTTTGGTAAACCTAATTCATATCCTAATTGCTTAACTTCAGTTTTAGTAATCATAGCAAGTGGTGAGAAATCTCCTGCACTATCTCCAAACTTTGTTGAATAGCCAACCCAGTCTTCACTTAAATTACAAGTATTAACAACTCTTGAATTACCAAGAATTGCTGCTACACCATAAAGTGTAGTCATTCTAATTCTTGCAGGAGTATTTGTTTCATAAACATCATTAAATACCTTTTCTGATTTGTGTTGATTGTAATAAGACTTAACTGCTTGTGATAACCTATCAGTTTTTGAACCTAGAGTTTCTATTATTATACTTGTAGACATAGCCTCAGTAACTCTACCGATATTAATTGTTTTATACTCAATTCCTAAATGGTTAACTAGTTCTAAACTCTTATCAATATCTTTTTGTTCACCATCTGGCATTAACACACCAAATACTTTATTCTTACCTAATGCTTCTACACATAGTGCGGCGCAAACTGAACTATCTGTGCCACCACTAATTCCGATAACAACTGTGCAGTCGCCAACTATATCTTTTATCCACTTTACAATACTTTCTTTTAGTTTCTTAACATCATAATTCATACTAATTCTCCTTTTGGTTAAATATTGCTTCTATTTTATCTGCTATTTTAGGGTAGAACGACTTAATCAATTCTTGATATTCTTTAGAAGTTTCCGAAAACTTTCTTTCAATAATCTTGTTGAAATCATCTTTCCACTTTTCAGGAACTCTAAACTTATATTCAGCATAAGTGCTATCAAACTCATCATCAACAGTTTCTACGAATAAAGGATCTTTGTATAACTCTTCTTCGCCAAAACCACAATTTCGGTTTCCTCCACCTACACGAGTATAAATAACAATTACATACTCACCATCTTTTTGGTCGACATAACAGTCTCTAAATCTAGGATACTCATTTTCATGTCTACCTAGTAAAGGTAAAACCCACACGCATGCCGGATTGTATCCGTGTACCATATTATATAAACCACCCATATTATTTTTCCTCCTCTTTTTTATGATTTTTCATCCAATCTTGAACATACCACAATTGACCACATCCACCGCCAATATCATCTTGTCCAGCGGGATCAAATATTCTAGTGTTATATCCTTCTTTTATAAACATTTCTTCAAATTGTCTAATGACGTCTAAATTTCTAAAACCAGCGTCCTTCATTGTCTCATCTGCAGAGCATACAACTGAGAATGTAAAACAGAATGCAGTTGGAGAGAATAGTGTTAATAAATTATTAGCATCTTCGATAGTGTTATTAGTACCGTCAATACAATAATTACAATATGCTTTTCTACCAGTTCTTGCATAGAATAAGATGCCAATATCTCTAATTTGTCTTAATGTATATTTATTAGTATAAGGAATTAATTCATTTCTTTCTTTATCATTTGATTTATGAATTGAGAATTGTAAACCAACCTTATCAATTTCGGTTGCTAGATTTATTAATCTTTCAAAATTTTCTGGTTTCTTAGGTGCAATTGTTGATAATAACAATTGAGCATTAGGATAAAATACATTTAATTCCCTAATGGCTATTTCAACATTATCCCAATTTAATAACGGTTCACCCATAGACATAAACATAATTTGAAACTTCTTACAATTACCCATGCTATATTTAATACCAACGTCTTCAAGAACAGTATTAATTTGTTCAATAATTAAATCTGAACTAATATTTTTAATAAACTTATTACCAGTTCCACAGAAAGTGCATCCTACTGGGCATCCGCTCATAACTGAACAACATATAACAGTTCTATCCATATAAGTGTTATATTTATATAAAACACTTTCTAAGCAATAGTCTTCACCAGTAAATACATACTTTATAACATTTTCATTTGAACCTATGAATTTTTTAAATTTCATATATATTGCCTCCTCAAATGGTATCGACTACCATTTACATTTCCTATTATAGTCCTATATACCATTTGAAGTCAATACCTTTTTTAAAAAAAATAAAAAATCCTACTACTGAACGCGGTAGCGTTCAATAATAGGATCAAAATTAAAATTTAATTCCTTCAACTTTTGCTCTGGTTTCTAGCATTTCTAGATAGCATTTCATAAAATGCAATTGCGAATTATACAAGTCCTTTGGACAAGGTAATTCAAAATCTAATTCATGTGCATATGCTTTATCTAACGTGGCACATAATTTGTCATATCTTATCTTAGTTTGATAATATTCTGCTTTTAATCTGTCTTGATAATTAGACGAATTCATTAATTCTATTGTATCTTTTAATTCCATAAAAAAGTCCCCTTCTATCGTGTACTTTTATTATACATAGATAGGAAACTTTTTTCAACAAAATACTATTTCCTTAAGCGATGTTTATCACTTGCTAAGAAGTCAACGCATTTTTGAATTCTTTCATAAGCGTTTATCTTTTTATGAAGTTCATTAACCTCTGTTTTTAACCTAGTGATTTCTTTGTCTTTTTTATCAATTATTGCGTCATATTTTCGCTTCATTTCTTCTTCTCTACGATTTCTAATTAAACGATAGCCATAATTATCTTTAAGGTAGTCTGCGACTTTTTTGTATTCATTTGCAGTGGTTGAATACTCACCATAATAAATCTTTGAATAAATTGAAATTGAAACCCCAAGCATTTCTGCCAAATTTCCTTTTTTGCATTTTGGATAATGCTTTGCTTCAAATTCTTGTAATGTGATATCTTCTAATTGCGCACTCATTTATTTTCACTTCCTGTCATTTCATCTAATTTTTTACATGTTTCATAAGTCATAACCATTGCATTTCTTCTATGTGGTTCAAGAAATTGTCTTAATATATATTCTGAATCATATACAAAAATATGAGTTATAAAAATGCCTACACCACCATGAATATATTCCCCAAACGTAATTGGATATCTAATATCTACATTTAATTTTCTTGCTTCATCTTTAATAAATCTAGCGGTTTCTAGATTTGCGCATAATATATACGCCACACCGCCTTCAGTATCTATTTTGTTGCATCTTCTAATTAAATATTCTAATTCTTCCATATTTTTTTTATTCCACCTTTTCAACTTTTATTTTTTCAATAATTTGTTCCAAATGCTTATTTTTATCTAATAATGTATTAATTTCGTCTTTGTTTTCTTCAATGCGAGTTTCAAAATAATTTTTAACGTATTTTGAATATTCTTCAATGATTTTGTCATTACATTCTAAACTGTAATATGGAGTGTCTAAATTTCTAAACTCATTTAAATCAGTATCTTTGATTAGTGCATAATATGGTCTATAGAATGTGTAATCAATTGTAGCGGCTTCCTTAATAGTTTTTGTTTCATCTATATATTTAGTGGTTTTTATATCCATAAATGAAACCTCATATTCTAAATTATATATTTTAATTTTATTAGTTTCTTTATCATAACAGAACATATATATTGTTACATTTTGTCCTAATTCAAATTCTACCATAATGTAATTTCCTCCATTTCTGGGCAATTGCTATAAATACCAATACAATAAACAAAAATAGTTTTTGCATCTTTTAGCATTGCGTCCCATTCTTCTTTATTATCAATACAATCATTTAAATAATAAAATCTATTATTTTTACGAACGTACATGTCTTGTAATGCAAAGTCACGGTCTTTTGTTTTTATCAAGAATAATCTTAATGCTTCTTGTGGTGTATCACCAAAAGCACAATCTTCTTCTGCACATAACATATTGTGGTGATCAATAAATTCTTCAACATCACACCAATGTCCATTTACTGACTGCCATTTTCCTAATTCATTCCATTCTTGAACTTCTTTTTTTGTAAATTGGCAGTAATCAGCAGAACCCCATTGATATTTGACAACTCCTGATTCATTATCTTTTGTAGGTTCACATTTCCAAATACATGGGCAATTAACATCCCAAAAACACATATATCCTTTTTCAAATTCAATCATAATTTCAACACCTTTCTTTTTCCTAGTTCAATTCTATTTAATCATTTTATAGTTTAAAAGTCAATAGTATTTTATAAAATTTTTTTTAGTTCCTACTGGTTCTGGCGCTAGCCAGACCAATAGGCATAAAAAAAGAAGACTATGAAAAGTCTTCTTCACCTTCGTATGTATTTTCTCCATGTCCATCATGAACATATGTGATTTCATATGCAATTTCTTCAAGTGGAATTTCTTTATCAATTCCATTTTGAGAAATAATTGCTACTTCTTCTTCTGCGAAGTCTTCTGCTTCTTGATATGTTTCAAAACCTTCCTCAGTTTTACCTTCTAAAAGGTTTCCTTCAATAAAGAATTCAACTTTAAATGAATCTTTACATTTAACTGACTTGCTATCATACCACTTTAAATAGTTTGGTAATTCTTTATAAGCCTCTAGTGGTATAGTGTATGTTAAAGTTTCATTATTTCCAGAAATATACATATCATTAACTAAATCATCAAGAACGTCTAACAATTTTTGAGTTGATGATATGCCTGCTAATTTAGCACATTCCTCTAAATTATCTGAATTAATTTTTTTCCCAGCCAAACTTTCAAGAACTCTAGCGTAGTATCTAACGTTTGAAGAATCTTTACATTTGGTTTTCTTAGAATCATTAACGCCACTTCTTAACCATTTATTATAAATATCATTATATGGAACATTTAGCGCTTCAGAAATCTTTGCAAATATTCTTTCTCTAACCAATGAATCACCAGCACCTATATAATCATAAAGATCACCATCTGGTCCTTCACATCCATATTTATTAATAAAATCATATACATTTTGTAATGTAATATCTTCATTTAAATATTCGCCTTCTGGATCAGTAGGGAATTCCTTTGTATACCATTCTTTTAAATTAATTGCTAGTGGAATAGTAATATCTACTTCTTCTCCTGAATCTTTAACTTTATTAGGTTCAAATTTTATATTTTCTTTACCATATTTCTTAACTAATTCTTCATATCTTGAATCTTCTTCTAATTTGTCTCTATTAGTTCCGCCCCAAGTTTTCCATTCACCATCAATTTTTACTAAGATGACATTTTTAGGATTAGCCTCGTCTTTAACTGTATCACAATCTTCAACTTCTGCTTCTTTTTCAACGTTATTATCGTTTGATAGTAAATAGCAATAGTCAACCTTCCAATCGTGTAAATACCAGTCAATTCTAATTCTATCAGTTCCGTCTAAAGATTCACCAAACACTGAATTTCCTATCATATTTGTTAAAAATGCTTTATTATCAGAAGAGAATTTGTAACTTCTAGATTCTAATGAATAATTATTATTTGGCCAATTATCACTTGAGAAAACAATGACTGCTTCTAAAGCATTTGGATCTTCAAATTGGTTCTTGATATTATTTTCTTTATTATGTTTATAGAAAATATCACTAATTTCACCATAAGTCATTTTAGTAGGTTCATCTTTAACTGTATTACAATCTTTGACTTTATCAAGATTTTTGTCAAAATAATTTTTCAATATTTTAAATTCATATTCAGTAAAGTCGCCAGAATTATATGATTTTAAAATTTCTTCTTTAATTTCTCTTAATTCTTGTCTGCTTTTAGCATTTTGAATTCTAGTTTTATATTCTTTATACTTTGGGTTGTCATTAACCGAATCTTCAACTGGTGATTCAGTTTCTGCTTTTTCCTCAGTCTTCTTATAAGGATCTTCTTCCTTAGTATAAACCTTTGTGTTATATAATTGCTCTTCACTAATATATACATTTGGTAGACCTAATTCTGATAAATCAAAATATACATAATTTGTATCTTTTTCTTCATCTGTTAAGTCTTCTAAATCTTCTTCTGTAAAATAGAACATTCTTTGTCCATTTTCAATTGCTTGTGCTAATGCTTCTGCAATAAGAGTTGCAGTATCTTCTGTGTCTGAATTAACATAGAAAGGAATTAATTCATAACCTGCATTTGGCCACATATAAACAACATGTGTATAATTTGCATTTGGTTCAATTGAGTCCCATGTGAAAGTTGATACTGCACATACTACTTTATCAAACTTTTTAACTATATCAGTTGCTAATGCATGTCCTTCTTCCTCAGTAACACCTTTAACAAAAATAATATATCCATCATAATCAATTGAATAGCCTTGACTTAATAAATATTCTCTAACTTCTTTTAAAGCCTCTGGATGTCCTTTAACTCTTACTTTATATAATTTTTCTTCTGAATCTTTCATTTCTTTCTCCTCATCTCTTGCTTCAATTTTATTTACATCTACGCCACTTTCGTTTAGCATATATTCTAATTCTTCTTTATTATTTGTATTAAATATTTTCTTTACAATTTTTTCATATCCAAAATCGTAAACTTCTTTTATATAGGCTTGAAAAGAACCATTAGGAAGTTTTTGAATTCTAACAAGTTCTTTATTTTTTAATGAATCCTTTGTCTTTTTCATTTTAATCATTCTCCTTTTCAAACCATAATTTTAAATATATTTTTAAAGTTCCTTTATACCAATAACCGTATTCTTCAGGAGAATCTTCGGTTTTTCGGAAATACTCAGTTTTTATAGAAAAACCATTTTCATCAAAACCATCAAATTCTAATGGTTCAGTATTAGTAACTTTATAACCCATAATTTTTAGATTTTCTAAATTATAGTGCTCTAAAATTTCTTCTAGTAATTCTTCTTTATTAGAACATTCTAATGTTTTCTTTGAATAATCAAACTCTTCTTCATAATCAGGTTCATATCCTATAAAATCTAAGAATGCAAAATTCAATTCGCTATTTAATGGTTCATCAGTATATTCATTTCCAAAATCTATTGATAATGTTAAATCAAAACCAAGTGTATCTTTAATATCTTCGTGATATGTATCTTTAACTTCTATTTCTGGATATTTAGCAAAATATTTTTTAAGATTTTCTTTAAAATTATCAGCGAACTCAGAAGAATCAGTAATATCGGTTTCAATTTCTTCTTCAATTGGTGAGACAATTGTAAAATCATTAATATGATCTTCAATATATGATTTTAATTCGTTCGTATCAATTTCTGGCAATTTTTGCATTAACCATCCTTTAACTTCGTCATCATCTAACATGTCTAATTCTTCGCCAAACATGTCATCATATGCAATTCTTAAAGTTTCAACTGGAAGAATTTGAACATTTGCTAATGCTGCCTTTAATGTGGCTTCTTCAATTGGCATATCTTCACTAACAACTGAACTTTGAACTTGCTCTCCTGGAACTCCTTCTGGTAATGAAGCAAGTTCATGATCGTTTTTATCTACTATTTCTTTTCCGTCTCCAACTATTGCTACGCAATATTTTTCACCATTGATTTTGTTCATATAGAAATTATATACAACGCCAAAAGCAGCATAAGTATTCCACGCTCTTGGTACTGCGATACACCAGTTTGTTCCCTTCGCTAAAGATTGGCACGTTGCCAAGTCTTTAACCTCATAAACAACATAATCTTCATTTTCTGCAATTGGTTCGTAATTACCAAATTCCACGTTATTAAATATTTCGTTTAATTCTTCTGGAGTTTCAATATGTGAAGTAACCCAAGTAATATCTCGCATATTACCTTCTAATTTTTGTTTAATTCTATTAAATCTAGTTAAATTCTTTGCTCCAAACTTTGCAACAAACGCTTCTTCATTTGGAGTATCTTCAACTTTTGAATCATTTGCTATTGCTCTTTCTGCTTCTTCAAATGCTTGTTTTATTTTTGGGCCTTCATTTTCTTTTTCGATTTTTTCTAATTCTTCAATGGTAACTAATTTTGCATCAAGTTTTACCATAATATCTGTTGCAACTTTGTCAATATCTTCTTGGCTTCCTTGTGGATACGCATAAATGAAAGTTCCATGATAATGTTTTGGAGCCTCACTATTTGAAACCATTGCATATACTTTTTCTTTTGTTAAGAAAATATATGTATTAAAATCGCCTTTAATAGTTGAATATGGTCCTACAAAAATTTTATGAGCATTATAAGGAATTCTTCCGTAATAGAAATCATCATTTACTTTACTGTCTTTGACGCTCATTTCTCTAACGTCAAGGCCAGCAGTTATAGTTCCATCTTCCATTAAACCTGCACTAAATGTAATAGGACACTTGTAAGAATCTTCAATTTTATTTAAAATCACTTCTAAATTGTTTTTCATTTCTTCTACAAATGAAGCAGCATCAAAAGTATTTTTAATACTTCTAATTTGATAATGTATATTACCAAAAATTGTCTTGCCTTTTTTTTCAATTTTCCATCCGTTTTCTTTTAATAATTCTTCAAGGGCATCTAAACACTCTTGAGTAGGTGGAACTAATGTATCTCCTATTAAATGTCTTTCATTATTTTCAAGTCGTTGATATTGACCACCTGAAATTTGACCTTGATTAAACATTCTACATATTAAATTAATTGCATCTTGCTCTCTCATATTGGTAAGTCTTGAAACCATTGCATTTCTTGTAACATTGAAATCTTCTTCATTTCCAATATACATTCTCATGATTTGACTTGTCATTTGATCAATTGGATTATTTGGATCTAGTTTTGCAATTAATGAAGGATTGTTAATTAAGGCTAAATCACTTAATAAATCTTTAAAAACTAAAGTTTCATCCC
>Ga0247610_10001783_pt1 | contig 25941 bp, 36 predicted proteins | sample 174DNAGHGhighgp2_FD_193483 | JGI IMG/M metagenome (GOLD analysis project Ga0247610, IMG submission 193483) | Sheep rumen microbial communities from Palmerston North, Manawatu-Wanganui, New Zealand - 1742 DNA GHGhigh gp2 | ecosystem: Host-associated > Mammals > Digestive system > Stomach > Rumen...
TGACGATTGGATAAATCATTTCGAGTCCAAAAGCTGGTTTTCAAATAATGTGAAAAGAAACTTTGCTGAAGCATACGAATATGCAAAGCGTATTCACCCGAAATGGATGTGTAATTAAATTATAAAATAAATGATATATAATATGAGGAATGAATCTACAATAAATATACTTCTTATCTTCCTGTCTGCTGTAATCTTAATAATCATTGACGTTGGATTTGCTGGCGAAATAATTAAGAGCGGGACTAAAAGCCCATCTATGAGTCATGGTATTACTGACGGCTATTCCACGATTGTGATCGATTCGTGTGAATACATAGAAGCCTTTAACAGACTTGCCCATAAGGGCAACTGCAAGTTCTGTGCCGAAAGGCATAAAAATATGCAAATACCTTCACCAGAAGGGAATAAAAGCGAATAGGAAATGAATTTGTAACAAAATCAAAGATATGACAAAGAAACAGACAGCAAATCCCTACGAAATGGAAATGCTCGACCTCTGGAATGAGGTGGGCGGTCAGATGGTTATCAAGTACCACAGAGCGACCATCAAGCCGGACAAAGGTGGCCTACAGCAACTCCGTGAAAAAGGCTTCAAGACCGATGTTATGTCATGTATTATATCATCGTTTATCGGTCACGGCAAGAGCCAGGAAGAGACGTTAGCCTTTCTGGAAGAAGCTGATGCCGCCGGTGCAGCACCCAGCGTTACCTTCGAGGCTGCAGAGGGCGAGGCCCTGAATATAACCGGCAAGGAGAATAACCCGATGGTCGATGCCATGGTGCAAGCCATCAGCGAGCAATAGATCAAATATAGAGCCAAAAAAAGAAAACATTATGATTACAGCTGAACCCCCGAAAGTAGTAGCCGGTGCATTGTACAATGCCACCCAGGCCTGTAAGATCCTTGGTGGTATCAGTCGAGCCACCCTATGGAAGTATGTTAAGTCAGGTTTTATCCACCCAAAAGGAGATATGGTAACAGGCAGAAAGCTCTATGAAGGCCGTGAACTCTCCAGATTTTGGTATAGCAGAGTATAAAAACAACAGACATATGAAAATAAACAATAAGACGAATTAAAGGAATCAATCAACATCCCGATTCAATTCTTGTGATGATCTGAAATGATCATGCCGCCACCTGCCTGTGAAGGTTGATGGCGGTTTTTTAGGCTTCACCCCTCTTGAATTTGTTAAATCAAGACTTTGTATTCGACAAATTCGGCTGTGTGTGTTATAATGTGTATTTTTGCGGAGCAAAATGTTTTGATTATGACACAGAATTTATTTTTAGCGGCCGAAGGGGAAAGTCTGAAAAATGTCGTTGACTCCCTTGATCAGGTCTTTGGCATGAGCCTTTTTGAGGAAGAGATCGACCAGGTCATCTTCCGGACAAACGAGTTTTTAATTTCTGGCGGCGCGGACACCGGCGGTCCTTTCTGGTACATCATGCAGTTCTGCATGACCCTTGGTGCGTTGTTTGGTGTAATCATGGCCGCAGGTATGGCCTATAAGATGATGGTCAAGGGCGAAGCCTTTGACCCGCTGAAGATCTTCAAGGTCTTCGGTATTGCTGCCGTGATGTTCTTCTGGTATGGAAGCACCCCTGGCGGCACCTCCGGCGCCGGAGTCCTCGACATGCTGGCATACGTGCCTAATGCCGTCGGCTCGTGGACTCATGACATGTACGAGATAGAGGCCATGCAGGTCATGGAATCCTACAACCAGCTGAAGAAGCCAATGGATGAACTGAACGACTCCATAATCCGTAAATATGCCGAGTACGAATCAAGCAAGGCGCAGACTTCTCAGCACGCGCAGACGGTTATCGGCAGTGTAGAAAGCCCCGCCAAGGTAGTGGAAGCCGACAAAACAGTGAATCTCATGGACATAAGCGCGGCCTACGCGCAGGGAGTTGTAACATTCGACAAGGTAGTGATGTTCCTTGCCCTTGCCATCTTCAGGATCGGCTGGTGGGGAACCATCTATTGTCAACAGGTCTTGTTGGGTATGCTGACCATCTTCGGGCCTATCACCTGGGCGTTCAGTATTCTGCCTAAGTGGGAAGGAGCGTGGGCCAAGTGGCTCACCCGCTATCTCACAGTCCATTTCTATGGAGCCATGCTTTACTTCGTTGGTTTCTATGTCCTGCTGTTGTTTGATATCGTGATCAACATACAGCTTGACACCTTGAACAATATCACAGCAGACAACACCTCCCTGACCCAGTATTTGACCCATGCCATGATGTCGTCGGGTTATCTGCTGGTTGCCAGCATTGTGTCGATGAAGTGTCTGAACCTCGTGCCCGATCTTGCAGCATGGATGATTCCTGAAGGCGATACGGCCTTTAGTACCCGCAACTTCGGTGAGGGTGTCGCTTCGGGCGTGAAGCAGTCGGTATCTTCCACAGCAACAAAATTAATCTAAAAAATAGGTATATGGGAATTTTTTCGCATAATTTCAAAAAGTTCTTTGTCGGCGAACCGATGCCCGACAAGAATGACCCGAAGTATAAGGAGCGCTATGAGCGTGATGTGGCCGCAGGACAGCGATTTGCAAGAGCATCAGGACTTGCATGGCTGGGACGTCATTATTGCCGCTGGGCGGAGAATCACAAGAAGCTATTCTTTGCTTTGATGCTTGGCAGCATGACCTTCTTCGCTGCTGCCAATGTGTATCGCCTCATTCTATCATCCCAATACAAGCTTGATGTGATGAAACATAAGACCGAAGTTGTCAAAGACAAAAATCTATGATTAGGAAATTAGTAAAGAGTTTTGTTGACTTTTGTAAAGGGGCCCCGTATTTAGGAATAGTGGGTCTTCTTGCGTTGTTTCTCGTAACCTGCCGATGGTATTACCAGAGGGTGAAAAGCGACCCACGTCTCCAGCATATAGTCGTGGGAGCAGAAGAAGGGTTATCTGTTGATTCTGTTTTCAAACTTGAGTGGTACATGTATCATTCGCCTGGAGTGGAAACAGATGATAGCGTGAGTCATGCAGTCGATTATTAAAAAGATACAAGATATGACGAAGGAAAAAATAGAGTTTTTCGAGAAATATGCCGGCATGGCCATCGAGCAGCAGCAGAAGTACGGTATTCCTGCTTCTGTCACATTGGCTCAGGCATGGTGGGAGCGCGGCCAGGCAGCTGAGAACGAAAAAAATATGTTCGGCATCAAGGCTGATCCTGCCTGGATAAAGGCCGGAGGAAAATTCGGCGAGTATAAGGATGACGAAAAGGGACTGAGCAAGTTCAGGAGCTACGAAAGGATTGAGCATAGTTTTGAGGATCATTCCCGTTTTCTTCTTGAAAACAAACGCTATTCCTCTGCATACGGTTGCAGCAGCGATGACTATCACGGATGGCTGTCAGCCCTCCAGAAGGGAGGCTATTCGACCAATGGCAACTATGTAGCGAACCTTGAAAGGGAGATCAAAGATTACGGGCTTGACAAGTATGACCGCATGGCCATCGAGCAGGCCAACAAATACGGCATAACCGTCGGCTATATGCGAGGGAATATGCCGGGACTCGAAATCCCCGTTCAGCGGCCTGAAGTCGCACAGTCTGCGCAGTCCAGCGGAAAAGTAGAGCAAGAGCATTTCCGGATGCCTATTGAAGGTTACTCAAATATGGAAATGACCTCTCCTTTCGGGATGCGCAAGCATCCTACCACTGGTAAGTGGACCCAGCATAACGGCATTGATATCGCCGTTCCAACTGGTACAAAGCTCTTCAGTACCGAGGACAGGGGAGTAGTGAAGCGTGTCAACTGGGGTGTCGATGGGAACGGCGACGGAAAGGCCGACCTCGACAAGAACGGCAATCCCATCATCAACGGCAAGTGCGTGGAGGTAGAATACAAGCACGGCAATGACACCTACACAGTCCAGTACCTACATATGAGCCGTGTCGATGTCAAGGAAGGCCAGGAAATCGACCACAACACCCTTCTTGGCTTATCGGGGGCTACAGGCCGTGGCACCGGTGCCCACCTTCACTATGGTGTGATGAAGAACGGCGAGTATATAAATCCTGTCAGCTATCTTGCGGACATCGCCGTACTGTCAGAGAGCAATGCTAAGATTCAGGATTTGAAGAATGGCAGGCGTGATGTGCTGGCCATGGAGAAAGGCAAGGTCAACAGTGAAGAGCTGCTTGCCCATAAGGCAGACCTTGACCGCCAGACGGTTCCCGGCAACGACCTTGCCCAGAACCAGCAACAGGTCAATGCCCAGCAACAGAGCCAGGCTGATCAGAACCAGCAGCAACAAGCCAACGGACTGGCGACCTTCTTGTTTGGTGAACGAGCGGCCAAAGAGCTGAAGATGCTTGGCGGACTGGAGAGCAGCGGCGACCTCTTTGCCGATCTCTTTTCCGTGATTGTGGCCGGAGCGGTCTCTATGTGTGCTTTGGTTAATGGCCTTCCCGAGAAGCAGATCCAGGATGAGATGAACCAGAAGGGAAATACTGAAGAAGACAAGAAGTATGATGCGACGATCAACCCGACTATCGTTGACCGCCTTCGTGCTGAAGGTGTCGACCCAAAAGAGATGAAGAATATGGCTCAGATGAATGCCGAAGCTCAGCTTGCCGAGCTTGACCAGCAGAAACAGCAGCAGCGCGGCCTCACAATGGGATAGCTATGAAGGACGGAGATATCACATTTGACAACTATATTAAGCCGCTCCTTGATGAGCTTTATCGGAACTGGCCGGAATGTGAGGAGGCAATGAAAGTCATTATCCGCCGGACTAAGGCCAGACGGCGATTCACGCCGGAAGAGCATAAAGTCATCAAGGTTGCCCTTGACAGGTTTACCGGGGTTGAAGTTCGGCAGACCCGTGCACAGCAGCTTTGCCAAGGCTGTTGGTGTCTGATGGCCCTAAGCGGGAAGAAAGTGCCAGATGAACTGGGCGAATCCTATCAAGAGGTGTCGGAGATAGCTTTAGGAGTATGGAGTCAAACGGAAAAAGCAAATAATAATTAGTAAAAAAAGCATATGAACAACAAAGGTGTATTGACAACAAAAAAAGAAGTAAAGTCTTTTAATGGTTTTGATTACCAATTTCCAACAAAAGATGTAACCTTCATAGGCAGTCTTGATTCCCGTAGTTGGGGCAAGAAATTCTGCTTGGTTTGTAATTTTACTGCAGATGATGGAAGAAAGTATAAACTTATAGCATACGGCAGAAGGGGAACAAATGGGAATGTCTATGGCCCCAAAGATTGCATCTATAACTTTGCCGATGCCTCGATGGAGGGACAGAAATTCATTTGTACCATCAAGATTAACAGCAAAGGTCGTCATGTCTGGGTATCTGCTGAGTAACATAAGTATGCAACATGGGTAGTATTGAGATTCCTGGGTTGAAAGGTCACGAGGTTTTGGCTCTGTTAACAAAGATAATAGAGTCTTTTGAGAAATTAGGCATTATGGATGCCAATTATCCCCAGATAAGTCCCACTGACGGTGGGAGACTAAGAATGTCCTTCCTCCTTCCCCATATAACCCATGCTAATATCAATTTAATCCGCAATCTCTTTGATGGGAGAGTCATTATTTCTGTTTTCCCTGAAAGTAAATATTCGTTGAAAGTCGTTTTAGAAGGTAGTGAGGACGCTTTTACAGGCTTTATGAAAAGCCCCTTCTGGCGATAAGACCAGAAAGGGCTATGCGATTTATCTCTTAAACCCGCCCTTTGGCTTATTACTTTGCCGGAGTTTGGGTGCAGGCCGCATCATTTTCATGCCCATGAAGAAGCATTTGCGTCGCCATGCCTCGTCATCATCATCCTTGCCTCGTCCCCATCCACCATCGGGACCGCCGCCACCACCATGAGACTGTGCGAACTGTGTAGCCTGGTCGACGTAGCCCAAGAACAAGGCCGCTGATACGGCGGCGATCTCGTCGGCACGTTCCGCAATCTCTTCAAAGAGCGACCCCTTGATGGTTTCATCGTACGCTTCCTTGAATATCTGCCTTTCCTCTTCAGGAAGTGTCGAAACATAACTATCCATCCTTTCCTTGCAGTCTTTTACTTCGTTTCGTATGACCTGCCATCCCGTGCTTCTTACATCACGCATTGTCTTCTCATGCAGCGTCGGGAGATCCTGCTTGATTTTCTTCTCAATCTCCTTTGCCTGATCATCAAGCTCGGCCCTTCTGTCGGCCACGTCTTGCAGTTGCTGACGTGCCATCTGAATCTGCTTCTGACGCTCCTTGATCTTTTGGACAACAGTATCAATGTTGCTGCGAAGCTGAGTTTTTTGTTTTTCCAATTCCTCCAAAGTCATTTCGCCTTGTTGGGCACGCATTTCAAGTTTTGCGATTTCCTCTTCGAGAGCAACTTTTTGATTTTCGAGGTTTAGCAACATTGTTGTCAGGCCTTTCACTCTTCTTTGGGCCTGGCTGAGTTCTGTATTATTGTCATCTAATTGCTTTTGCTTAATTGAGATTTCTTCTTCCAGTCTCTTTTCCTCCTGTTCCTTCCAGATATGATATTCCTCTGTACTTCGGTGCCTGGCACCAGTAATATTGACATCATCGCCGCGTTCCAAGTCATACTTCTTGTTTACTTCTGCAAGTTCGTCATGAAGTTGCTTTAGTTTGTTGTCTTTTTTTGAGCCGCCAAAAAACTTATTGAATGAGATCTTGTTCTGTTCAGTCACGGGCAGGACGGTGGCATGTACGTGCGGGTTCATCTCGTCGAGGTGTACGACAAAGGCGACAATGTTGTCCTCGCCGTATTTGGCTGCCATAAAATTGTACGTATCGACGGCCCATTTCTCGATATCCCCGTTCCGGGTGATGCCACTGTTGTCGGCACCAGGTCTGAGGTTCACCAGCTGCTCACCGAAAGCCAGTCGGTGCATCTGCTCACGTGATCCTCCGAGGATGAAATTTGCAACGGTTCTTCTTGTAGGAGGATCCTGGCCATTGTTTGGGTCCCATATACCTCTTGCATCCAGACTTTCTTTGATGCGGCGAGGTATGGATTTATTCTTATTCACTTCAGTGATAACACCTCCTTTGGTTACTTCGAAGTTCAGTCTTTCTCGAGTCGGGTCATAGTTCCCGCTCCACCTTTTCTTTGCAGCCGCATTATTTGCTTTTCTCAGATGTTCATTACTCTGGGATGTGGTCATACCCTTCCCGGCCACCAAATCACATACCTGTTTTGCCATATCTTCCAAACTCTAAATTGTTCATACTATTTATGCATCATCTTTATTCCCATGTAGAAACACTTGCGTCGCCATGCCTCGTCATCATCAGCACTGTCACGCATCCATTCACCATCGAGTTTTCTACTGTTGCCACCATGGGAGTCAACGAAAAACTTCGCTTGTTCTATATACCCGAGAAAAAGAGCTGCTGAGACAGCAGCAATCTCATTAGGACGAGATAAAATTGTTGAAATCATCGAATCGCCAAAAACATGATTAAGTACTTTCGTGAAAGTATTTCTTTTATGTTCAGGAAGGTCGGCAATATATTTCTCAATTGCATTTATCTGCTCCACTGAATCTTCCCCGAAGATTTTCCAGCCCGTGCTTCTTACATCACGCATTGTCTTCTCATGCAGCGTCGGGAGATCCTGCTTGATTTTCTTCTCGATATCCTTGGCCTGCTCATCCAGTTCAGCCCTTCTGTCTGCCACGTCCTGCAGCTGCTCTCTTGCTGACTTAAGTTGCTGCTGCGTTTCTATGATCCTACTTATGATTTTGTCGAGTTCCTCATATAATATTTGAGGACGATGTTCCATCTCGTCATTTATTACTTTCTCGCGCTCCGCCTGGGATTTCTGAGATGTAATCTTACTTTCGATTTCAGCTTTTCTCTTTTTCTTATTAGCCAATTCTGTTGTCTTACTCTTCACACTCTCTAAGAGTCTTTCCTCCTCTACATCGATTGACTCCTTTTCCTGTTGCAGCTTGTCCAATTTTTCTTGAAGGTTTAATGAAATATATTGGAGCATCTCAAATTCGTATGATGTTAGCGTAAAGAAATGACCGTCACTGGAAGAGCGTCTTTCTCCACGTTCAAGTCCGAAGTGCTTATTAACCTGTTCATAGAGTTGATCGTGAGTGTCGATATTACGTTGACGATAGGAGAATTTATCATCGCCCGCGAATTTCTCGATGTATGAAAATTTATTACTTGATGAAACTGCAAGCACTACGGCCATCACATCAGGAAGAGCAACGTCCAGATGTGCAATCACGGCCACTACGTTTTCTTTGCCGTACCTGAGTTCAAGGAATGTCCGAAGTTGCTTCGCCCAGGATTCAAATTCTGGATTCCTCCTTAGTAACTGAAAGGGAGCATCAGGATTCCAACTGACCTGTTGTTTACCAAATGCCATTTCCCGAATCCGTTCTTTGGACCCTGAGAATTTAAAAACGACCATCGTTCTTGCAATGGGATTTTTACCAGCGTTATTAGGATTCTCCAATCCTTTGCTTTTTAGGAATTCCGAAACGCGACAAACCAAAGAAATATTCTTTACACCGGTAATATTCTTTTCTCCGTCAACCTCGAAGTTGAGATGCCTGCGTTGAGGGCAATACGTTCTATACGCTTTGTTGCGCCCATACTGTCGAATCACAGTTGTGCCGGCAGTCCGCAATATCACACTACTCTCCTTCTCTTCGAGGACTTTCCGTGGTCGGAAATCTAAGATCTGTTTTGCCATATTTTCACTTGTTTCTTGACCGCAAAGATAGAGAAAATATGCCCAGCAACAGAATTTCGACCAACGCAATCTCTTGATTTAACAAATTCAAGAGGGGGTAGCTCCATGCAATGGCCTAATTGATGTCCTGAGCTTGCTCTTTACAGAGGACATCATGCACTTGTTGAAAAGTATGTTTGTAAAACATTTTTTCAAAGTGCGTATTAGGCTCCTTTTCGCTGACCGTAGGTCTGCGATTTGCGCAAGCGCACTGAACGGTTGTTCGGGTAATTTTGTTAGGCCGTTTTGGCCTTGCTGTAAGTTCTGAATGGTATTAGATGACACGACGAAAACACAAGGATGCCAACGACATGAATGTAGTTGAAAAGTTCCAGAAAAAACTGTGCTATGTGTAACCTCAGATGAGGTCAGATCACAATATGAAATATTTTCAGTTGAGGATAATGCGAACACAATTAAATAGCTGTAACACATCGGACAGGGAAGCATTGGTAGTTCAGGAAGGATTCAGTGAAGAACTTATATATGATAGTTCATATTTGGGTATGTATGTTTTCTGTGGCTTCGCATACGGACATGGCTAATAATTATTGACAGGAACGGTATTTAAATTATAGTCTCTTTAAGTCAGACTTTGTAACATGGTTTCACCCTTGACACCGCGAATCTTTTCACAGTTGTCAAGCAACTACTTAACAGCACAGTTGGCATAATGCCTGGCAATCGATGACTCGATACTCAGCTCATGACCTACGATCTTATAGGACTTGCCATGTAGCATCAGCGTAAGGGCGCACATGTATTTCGGCATCACTTCTACGCTGAGATCGATGCAGAGATCAATCATCTGTTCCAGAAGCCTTTTAAATTACCCCAGTAGCCTCCAGACGCTCGTCCATTTTCTCTTCCTTTGGTGCACTTATGTCAATTAAAAAAAAATCTTACATTGGAACTTCTGCCACTTCCTTTTCCAGTTCTGAAAGCGGATGGTTCATTAGTTCCTGGTTCAATTCATACCGGAGGCATGTATTGGCCATCGACTGCCTCGGTTGAGGGGTAGTCTTTCCCCATTCCATGGACTTGTATAAAATACAAATATACCTGTCATACCGATCATTGTACTTATAGAACTTGCACAGGATGCAGTTCTTAATGAACAGTCCTTTTTTCACGAGGTAAACAAGTCCCTGCTGAAAAGAGTCGAGTTTGTTATTGGCAACAAGATCTCCCCAGATGTCAATTCCACCTCTCATATTCAGTTCCCGGACAGAATTTGGATGTACTCTTTGGTTGAGTTTGTCGCACATGACAACATTATCTACAGCTCGATGTATGGTAGCTGCACCACTTCTGAATAAGACAAACCTATCAATAGGAATGTCTTTCTTCCTGATGGACGGCAGTTTGGGACTGAAATTGAATGTCCGACAGTTCTGACCCTCAATGAATCCCTTTTCTATGATTTCGTCGATGTCTGCCTCAGTCTTTATCTTGGTGGTTTCTATAATTCTGTAGTCGGAGGTTACCTTCGGTTCCTCTGACTCATGGGTCTTATAGACCTCAATAAAGACAGGCTCCCTATCAGGCTTCGTCGAGCATGTCAGAAGCAAGTCCGGCTGGAACTCTCCCAGTCTAACTTCTTCCTGACATGTGTCATAGATGACATTTCCCTTCCATGTTCTCAGATCATTTGGAATGTTGACATCCCGCTCTGAACAATAGCCTTTTTCAAAGCAGGGACATTTACCTGATTCTATACATGGAACATCACGGACAAAGGTAATCGGGAAACTGTCTGCAGACATGAACTTTTCACGAATCCTGCGCTTTGCCAGTTTGTGAAGGTATGACTCCCCATCACAGGCGGTGTCCGCTCCATGGGCGAAGTGTTGAACCTTGATTTTGCCGATTTTGGCAATCAGCGGTTGCCCACACTCCAAACAATAAAAAGTATGGCTATGCCTGGTCTCTGCAGATACGCTGCTGATGTGAACAAGTTCGTTGTTCTCATTCAGGCAATAACTATACTTTATCTGTCCCATCAGAAGCCATCTTCAAAGGAATTGCCACTACTTTTCCTATAGCCTTCGTAGAGGATTCTTCCTATTTTGTCTTTCTTCCATTCCTTTTCATGGTACTTAGGGGATGTGTTCAAGCGAATCTTCTTGATTCCCTTTGAGAACCCTTCTATTTGTTCCCTGGTGATGGGAAACTTCGCCTCGCTAATGAAATGGTTGGAGGCAATGTAGACACCAGAGATGACAACGCCACCGTCCGACTTACTCATATTACCCAACAGTTGGCCATCGAGGGAAACGACCTCACCGTCCATCAGCTTTATCAGTAACTTCGGGTCATCAACAAGTTTCCGTTTTCCGTCCATGTAGATAATGCTCAGGAAAATGGAGTCATTATCAGTAATGACATTAATCTTCATGTTATAGCTCCCCCACGTTATATCACCGTAGGAGGCCTGGGCCTTGATCTGAGTGCACATGACAAGCATAACCCACAATAGAATAACCTTCTTCATATCAAACTATTTTGGTTGCAAAATTACGAAAAACAATTCATAATTCCATGTCCATTTATTATTTTTCTACTGCTACCCCTCTTGAATTTGTTAAATCAAGACTTTGTTATCACGAAATTAGGGAGTGTACATTAGAATAAGTATCTTTGGACGTTGTTACGGTAACAGACACGGGAAATGGGTTCCCGTTCCAGTTGCTGGAATTGAAGTTCAGACCCTCTCACGGGTTGGGAGGGTTTCTATATAAAAGTAAAATTAAATATGGACGCAAGGACTGATAAAAAGTGGGCTGAGATTCTTCAGTACGCCCGGGAACACGCAACAGGTAAAGGGAACCACAAAGGCTATCGATGGCTTCAGGATGCCTTCGAAGAGTATTTTAACGACCATGAAGAGCGAGTAGAGAAAGGCACCATGTGGTCTTTCGGTGGTGCATCGTTCAGCGACCACAACCGCACGGTATTCGCTGCACAGATAGCCCGCTCATTGCGGTACAATGAAAACGGCTACGAAGGCCCTCGATTAACTGACGAGCAGTTTGACAAGCTGACGGACACCCTTCAGTATATCAAGGAACATCCCCAAACGCGGGGAGTGAAGTTATAGAACAACATGTATCAAAACTACAATCCGAACCCATATATCCCTACAGGTAAGCAACATATATTTGGGGATTGCGTAGTCAGGGCAATATGTGCTGCGACTGGTAAAGGGTGGTTTGAGGTCTACGATATGCTCTGCAAGAAAGGCAGGCAAATAGGGGATTTTGGCAACAGTAGGAAGGTTTACCCCTTGGTACTTGAAGAGCTGGGCTTTGAATCGTCTGGAGTAAAGCGTAAGAAAGGGGAAAAAGCTCTTACAGTAAGGGATTTCTGCGAAAGTCACAAGGAAGGTATTTATATTCTGAAACTGGCACATCATCTGACCTGTATAAAGGATGGCATTTGCTACGATACTTGGTTTCCACAGAAAAAGACCATTTACAGAATATATAGAAAAGATAGAATAAAAAGGTGGATACAACTAAGTATATCATTTGAGGAATAACAACAATCATGACTGCAAAAGACTATAATCTTACAGATACTGTCAAGGCAAAAGAGAAGATAGCTGTGTTTGACCAGGCACAGCAGCTGGTGGACATCGCAGAACCCGCTGCCGACCTGCTTGACGAACTTGTCAAAGCATTCGACCAGGAACTTGATCCAGTCAAAGCATCAGATAGCGCATACAGAAGTGCGCTTGCTGGTAATGTTGATATTGAAGCTTTGAGGGCTATCAATGAGAGTCTTCACAAAACCCTGAATACAGCAGCTTCAAGACTCTTGGATTCAGAATTTATGAAGCGGTATATTGCAGAACTGAAGAAGTCTGACCGCGAAAGGTGGGTATTGTCTGAGATTGAGAAGGCCAAAATTGCCGGAGCTCATGACGCAATGGTCGTAATCAAAAAAGAAGCAGGAACCATTATGCGAACATTGGCCGACAAATCAGTTGAGAGAATCAAACCGAATGGAGGTGCTTGGATTACAAAAAACATGTTTCTCGTTTCAGTCATAGCTCCTATTGGTATATGCTTTGTTTCATATCTGATGGGAAAGCAGTACCCTACCGTTACTGAAGGACAGGTTGGACTCCTCCTGTGTGCCGTTCTTTGGCTTTGGTATATCATCAAAGGTATAATGATATTTTTCAGCCAAGACAGCAATTAAACTTTATGTATTCAATAAGAATTGGCCATAATACTACAAAAACTATTATATTATCGGGGTGCAGCGTTACCACTTTCTATGTGTCAGGATTTTTCTTTTTGCCCCATTTTAGGGGGTATAACATATCCACCGTCACGTCGATATGGCCACAGTGGGCTTCCTATGAGGTCGTTTTTCGGCCAACCGCCTGAAAAAGAGCCGTTTTTGGAGATTTCTTTACATTTTTCTATACACCACTATGCAAAAATTGCATATTACTATCAGTTCAACACCCTGTGTTCCAAAATGGAACATGTGCTATTTTAGTGTGAATGGCTTGCAGATTTAACAACACCATCAACACGCAAAAAATGCGTATTGTTGTTGTGAATGGCTTGCAGATTACATTTTCATGGCTCCCGTCAAAATGCGATATCCAACAGATCGAGGGGTATTCTATTCCATTTTGTTAGAGTGCCTTACGGCACAGCAAACGTTTTGGTAACATCCAGCATTTAATTCTATTGATGGTTTTATTGTGCAATGCCTGGATCCCGCAATTCCGGGCGCAGTCCGCTATCCACGGATAAAGGAATACTTTTATTAAATCATAGAATACCTTGATTAAATCAATGAATACTTTGATTTTTCAAACGAATTATCACACATTTGCATTTAATTCTTTTGATGGTGGGACCGAAAATTAAAGACATTCATAAAGACACTCTTAAAGACATTCATAAAGACAATCTTATTACCCCCCAAAAAAATCGAGAATCCCCGCAAATCGTGTCGCACTGGTTGCGATGGGATTGATGGCAAAACGGGAAAACCGCCCCTCAGACGCCAAAAACTGGCTCTAAAAGGCGGCTTTTCATGCCCGTAACGGCTCATAACTCGCGTATTTGCGGCCAACCTGGGCAACAGTCTGGAATACCCCAAAAAAATCGCGAATTATAGACGCTGGCCTATAAAATATAGAGAATCGTCTATATTTACCGATGCTGATACCGCAGGTCGCGAGCCTCCCAGTTGATTACCATCGGATTGAGGTTGTAGCCTTTCTTCATGCAAGAAAGTATACCGGCGATTATCCAGGGCTGGCTTTCCGTTCTCTTCGTAAGAACGTAATCCCAAGCGGTTGTGCCGTCTTCCATCAGCGTGCTCATCAACAGCTTCTTCTGATCTTCTGTTATCGTCTGTGCCATATCTTTTGTTTGTATATTATATCAATTGTTTCAGTTCCATGATTTCTAATATATTGTACCTCACTCCATCTATTTCGCTATTCCAGGAGTAATGGAAGTGTCCAATGAACCAGTGCTGCAGGGGATGGTTATTCTCCTTCAGGAAGGAATGAATATCATCCATCACCTTCCTCTCATGCTTGATGTCGTCAAGAAGATCTTTATCCTTTACCAGCCAATTTTGGATAAGGGAGGGCTGTACCTCCTGACAGAATGACGGTGCTGTGTGTGTAATGACAACATCGACGGAATGATCCTTGCTGATGGTCTCTAACTTCGTCTGGTCATACATAGGTGCTTCGTCTGGCCAATAGACATACGGCATCAGGTTTCCGTATATCTCTTTGTCCTTGACAATATACTGCTCATACATTCGCCACGTCCTATCGATGGAGATTGCACCACCAACGCAGAGGATGGTATGACCACAGGCTTTGATAACGGAGTAGTCCGGCACGGCCTTCCACCGCTCGTAGTTCACCTGCTGGCCGTCAAAGTACGCAGGGTTATCGTGGTTTCCACGAATGAACACTATCCAGTTATTGGCCTTTGCCAGACGCTTGCTGCACTTCTGATAGATGTTATCATAATAACCTGGGAGGTTGAAGCCAAAGCCACAGTCACCGGCGACTACTATCAAGGTGTCGGTCATCTGGTACTGGACGCAGCACTTATATACCAGTGCCTTGAAGTCACCGTGTATATCACCACAGGCCACTATTTTCTTGACATCTGGGAACTCGTAAATATTATTATCGACATTCATTCGCTTTTGATTCCGTTACAAATTCATTTTCTGTTTGCCTTGATTCCTTTCTGCTGAAGGTACTTGTATATCGTCCTGTTCGACTTCACTCCCAGGGACTCCATGATCTGGGCTATCGGCATGTGTGCTTTATACATGGCTGCAGCGGCATCGGCCTTGCTGTTATGCGGCTCTTGCGGCCGTCCCATCTTCTTTCCTGCTGCCATAGCCACCTTCCGGCCTGTCTGGCACCTCTCGATGATAAGGTTCCGCTCATATTCCGCGAGGATGGCCATCATCTGCATCATCATTTTCCCTGCGGGTGTTGTCGCGTCGATGTTATCTTGAAGGGCTATCAGGCTGATGCCCTTCTCTCTCAGGTCATCGACCATAGCCAACAACTCCCTTACGGATCGCCCCAGCCGGTCCAGCTTATACACCACCAGCGTATCGCCCTGTCTGATGAAGGATAGCAGTTCCTGGAGTACTGGCCTCTCCCATCCGTTTTGTGTCATATTGCTATTCTTTGTTTGTATATCCTTTTAAAAGAGCTGCCACCACCAATTGACGGCAGCAGCTCGGAAGAATGGAGAGCTGTTTTCAAGTCGTTATCGGAAGAAATTTCCTCAGACCCTCGCAGACGTGCAAATGCACCCGTGAATACCTATTCAGCCCCCCAATGTTCAACTGCCATGCCCAGACTGTACCCGTGACTTAAGGTCAGCGAGACCAAGAAGATCAGAACGAAGACATGCCAAGTCCATCAGGACATTTGCCTTCCAGTCAGGATCAATCCATTTGCCGGCATTTCCTTCATCCGCATGTCCGACCATGGCAACATGCATCGAGGCTTCAGCGAGGCTGTCGACATAATCTGTGACAACCGTTATTTTCTGAAGCAACTCCTCAAACAGTTTTTCTTTTTCTGACGTTTCCATACTTTTCTTTGTTTTCATTCATCGTTTTAAGTTCGCTCAATCCAGCCCATCGGTGTGGGCCTGTTCCTCCTGCTCCAGAAGCCAGTCAAAGAACCGCCCAGCGGCCTTTTCATCGGCTGTCAGGCCGTACTCCTGACAAAACTGCCGGAAGACCTCGCGGTACTCAGGCGAACGCTCAGCGTACTCCTGCAAGGTAATGTCACCCTCGTACAAATGCATATCCAGTTGCAGGTCTGCGTCGGTATATATATTTGTCATACTACTTATCTGTTTTTAAGATTCTTATTCTGTAAAACCCTCCATCAGAACGCTATGCGCTATCTCCATCGCCTGGTCAACGGTGTGACCCTGGTGGCGGGCATCCTCAAAGGCCGCTGACGCTGCATCACTGCGCCCGTTGATAAACTCCACGTCATGCTGACGTTCATCATTGTTGTCGACGAGGAACTTCTTAAGATCCATCGCGAAACCGGAAAACTCAATCTGTGCCATAGTTTCCTCCTTCTTCGCTGGTCACTCCGGTATCTGGAAGAGGACATCGACGGAAGTCGGATTCCTCTGTATCATGATGCCAACGGTTCTGCCGTTGATAGTAGCATAGCCAGTGTATGCCTCATACTGGTCATCCATCTTCGTCATCTTCGTGTCATACCGCTTCTCCGTCTGCGATATCAGCGAAGAATAATCCCTGCTGTTTGAAGTGGCATAGGACACCAGGGAGAAATACAGGCCCTTGGCTGTTCCGTCGAACATATAGGTTATGACACTTTTTCCGTCATTGGACTCATAGTACATGATCTTCTCCCCGGCCATGTACTTATACGGCTTCGATGTCATCCAGTCCTTCACCTCTTCGGCGGTTGCCCCCCAGTTGAAGCACGGCTCCACATACTGTATCGTCACCTCGTTCTCTCCTGGCAGGTCATCACCGTCGTCGCCGCCACAGGCCGAGAATACACACATTGTCACCATGGCCAGCATGGCCACCATCAGGATATTGATATACTTTTTCATAATTCCACTTGTTAATTGGTTAGTAAATAAGTCGTTAACTCATCGGACATTTCACTTCACGCTGAATGTTCCCACCGGTACTGCCGATGCCGTGATGAGACTGAGATAGAAGATACCGTATTCCCCCTTCTTCATCTCCTCTGCAGGGATCGTCAGCAGATAGGACTGATTACCGTACTTATGACCGGTGAAGTTCACATATCCCGCTTCCTCAGCCTTCTCAGACCCTATCAGGGCCGGTTCGAACTGCATCCACTGTATGCGCCTGTCCTTCTTGTTCTTCACGAAGCGGACAATGCGGTACACCTCCATCGGATCCGTCTCGTTGTTCTCACCTTTGATAAGAAGCTGTACCTCCTTACCGGCACCCTTCACCACGTAGGCAGAGCTGCCACCGTTAAACACGATATCCATCCCTTCAGCTCCCGCGAGGATGTCCGCTGCACTTGCCGCGCTGCTCACGCTCGATGCCGCTCCCACGACCTTTGCACCGGTCATCACGCCGCTCATGGATCCTGCCGTCGCTGCTCCGAGTACTCCTGCCGCCCCGGCCATACGGGAGGCCGCTCCAGCGATCTTCGCCCACTTCGACACCTTATTCTGGTGCTTCTGGATCTCCCCGTTCTCCTTGGGCAGGATGTCATACGTTGATTCACTTGTCAGGATGCAGTAGGAGTTGACGAACTCCGGCTCACTGACTGTTACCTGTGCGAATGTGCTTACACCTGTAAACAACATTGCAATACTCAAAAAATACTTTTTCATTTGGCGTTTCGAGTTGCGTCCCCGGTCAGCCTGTAAGGACCCGTTTCCGATGAAGAGTGAGCTGCCATCCTATAACTCCAGGCACGCCGTTGCCTTCAATTCGGATGACAACTCACTACTGTATGAGTCGATAGAACCTCCGGCATGCACGGCGTTCATGCGAGTGGATCACTCCCCTGTAAATTGATTAGGAAACTGGAGGCCTGTCCTCCTGATGGGTGCTGATGTTCAGCGAGGCTTTCGCCTCCAAACGTGGTTGCCATTCCCTATGCAACCCGAAACCTTTTAACGCCGTCACCTACACTGGCTCTGGGCGGGTTATCCTGATGGCACAGCCGGATAACCGCTGCAAAGTTACGAATTATTTTCTATTTTGCACCAAATTTTGCACTTTTTTTGCATCCTGCCTTCAGATTCTCACTATTCTTACCGGCAGATCATGTTTCCTGGCGATGTCTATCATATTGGCAGTGCCTCTCGATCTGCCATCCCAGAAGGCTATCAGAGCATCGGCTACATCTGCCATCTGTGCATTCCTGATGAATCCTGCAGCCTTCCCGTCATGTTCCCAGTCAGGAGGGAACCTTTGAATTGAATAACCTCTCTCATTGGCATAGCGTTCCCCCATCTGGTCAGCACCCCTGGCCGTTCCGCTCACGACGGTTATAGAATGGCTGAGTCGTTTCTGGGAAAGCAGCCTGTCGCATGCGTCACGCAGGAGGGCATAATCTTTGAAATCACGCCCACCGGCAATAATGATCTTGAATATTGGTAGGTTATTCATGTCTCATCCGTTAAAATCCTATATTCATTACGAGCAGCAGAATGAATACAAGATCACCTATCAGGGCAGATCCTGTAATCCACAGCAGTGCAATGTTCATTCGCTCACTCATATAACTTTTAGTTTTTTACGTTTTCAATAAGGTATACCACCGAATGTAATCATCCTCAGAACTGGAGCCTTTGTTTCCGGCGCGTAGTGGATCAGCCTGAAATAGACCTCCCGCCCATCCTCTCGGTCACTTGCACAGCATGGATGACGGTCATAGACTGCACCAGGGCAAGCGCCACCGGCAAGGGTGGCAAAGGCACAGTCCTTGCACCCGTCACCGGCAACGGTGATAACCTTCGCCCCGTCGATAGAGTCAATCCAGACCTCGCCGACTGCCCTTTCCTGTCCGTAGTTCGCTATCATTACTTGTGAGTATTGAAGTTCCTCAGAAAAATATTCTTCATAAAGGCATTGAAGCCGAAGCAGAAGGTGGCGATTGATGTGCCAACAAGGATTAGCTCGAAATTAGTCAGATGTTCCATATCTTTGATTTTTTACGTTATTATGTTGAGTGTATTATCATGCCCATGCGATATTCTCCAGTTGCTTCGGGCAATAGTTCTTGATTAAGGCGAGGAACCAACCGCGCTCCCGGCAGCAACTCAGGAACCCCATCCACTTGTCATCCTTGGACTGTGTGAAGTAGCTGTAGTTGTTCAATGATGCATAGTCCCTTGCTTCCTCTTCATCCATATCCTCGCTGATTTCCACCAGTTCGCTTTCATCCTCGGAAACGACCCATACGTCACAGTCCTCTTCTTCCGGATCGAGGGGATGCAGTTCCTCATTGAAGAAGAATGTAAGCGGTTTCTCACTCTTCACTTCAAGAGTACCCACAAAGTCATAGTCATGTCCTGTTGACTCCAGACGGAAATTCTCATTCTCAAATAATGTCATCATATCTTTGCTGCCTGTTTCTATCCCGTCGGCTTCGGTTTAAATTGTTTAAATCACTGTTCACTCCGCGCTTGTCCTGTAAGTTATCGGGTTCCCAGATTCCCTTGCCTTTTGTTTGTTCAAGTGTCATTGTGTCCATGTGATCTTTTTTTTGTCATCGAGTAGCCCGTCAACCCTATAGCCTTTTTGTTTGCCCATAAAAGGAGGTGGTAAGCCCAACAGAGGAAGAAAGCCAAGCAATTCACACTAAAAATTGATAGAATACCCAAATCTGTGATTTGAGGAAGTCCTGCTGTCATTTTTTCGTGGGAATAGGAACGGTGCTTGGTGTCTTCCGGCTTTCCCCTACCTTTGCAATCAAAATGGCGTATATAGGGATGATGGAAGCTATAAGATAAAGACAGAGAACATGGACGATGACAATGAACGGCAAAGCAGACCTTTGTTCAAGTAAGTAGCGAATTATTCCAAATAGTGTCTATGTGGAATAAATCATAAGGTTTAGGTAGTTCTGAAGGTTGTAAGGAATTGTGAGGAATCACAAAAGCGACTTGTTTGTACACACATACACAAACAAACGTGAAAACACGTTTATTATATGCACGTATATACATTAACCCAAAATAAACACGTTTATATGTGTTAATATAAACATGTGTCGTTGTTTACTAATAATCAAGGAGTATTTATAACAGTTGTGGGCAAGTCACTATTGCATAATAGGGATGAAATTATTCCATATAGGTGCTATTTGGAATAAACAGCATTTTTCAAGTGAGGATATGACACATGTGTAGCCAGTGTGAGTTTGTGGCCCAGCTACGGCGATTATATATCAGACTGCGGCTGATATTCTGTCACCACTCACACCTCCAAATGATATGTCTGTCTGATGTGCAGACTGATGCGAGCACCAGTTTGCACAACAGTAAGGACTTGTCAGGCGGACTACACCTGTTCATACCCGGCTTAACCGAAGGTCTGACTACAGGGAGGAAGAATCCATTGGGGACAATGGAAAGCTGCAGGAGGCTTGATGGCATCAGGCATTGCTTCGGGAGCAGTCAGCATAGCCGTTAGCATGTGCAGACATGTGGAATAAGGGCAGGGAATGTGGCTCTTGGTTTCTGACAGCAACTTGTTTGCCGTTGGAAAACGACGATAGGCGACAGACACCCTGACATCCCATCGGTGTACAGAGATACATTCCATGCCACAAAGGGAACACGTCGCCATGCGTCAAGACAACTATCCTGACAATGCGACTGGAATAATGCCACTATCGGCCTTCTATGCAGCGGAGATACGGTAGTGTCTTTATTCTTCCGAGTGTTTTCATGTTGATGTGTTTCCGTTGTGGTCAGTATCCACAATGTACACACGAACACAAAGAAACAAAGGCACATGTTTTCACGCGCACGTATATACGCGTAAACAGATGTATATGTACAAGAAATCAAGTTACTTAATATCCAACTCTGGTAAACTGTTTATCGCCTCTTCCTTAAGCTTGTCAACTGCCCTGGTGTACTTCTCTGTATGCTTAAGGCCAGAATGGCCAAGCAGGCTCGCTACAGTTTTGATATTCGCACCATTGTTAAGTAGATTCACCGCAAAGCTGTGGCGTGCGCAATGCCAGGATATGTGTTTGTCTATGCCAGCACGTTTAACCCACCTTTTAATACTCTTACAACAGCTCTCGTATGACGGCAGATCAAAGATTAGGGATTCTTTGGTCTGACCATCTGCAGGCTTGCCCACAAGCCTTAAAAGGCCATCATTCAAGGGTATAGTGACCCAACTCCTTGCTGAGTGGCCCTTGGTTTTGTCCTGTTCAAATCTAAGCAATTTGTTTGAGTAGTCGATGTTTGAATATCGTAGATCCTTCACATCGCAGAATCTCATGCCTGTATAAAGGCAGAAGATAAAAGCGTTACGAACGTTTTGCTTCTCAAACTGGTAGTGCGTTTCTATGAGCTTCTGAACTTCCTCGACTGAAAGCACGTCTTTCTTCAATGCCTGGTCATCAACAACGCAGATGACACCACGACACGGATCCTTGGCCATAATACCCTGATCTACGGCCGTCCTCACTACCTTCTTGAAACGTTGCAGGATAGACTTCGCTCCTTCACCATAACTGCGTGTCTGAAGGTATTCAGCAAACTTCACCATCATATCGCGTGTAATGGCGTCAGGCTTGATGTATTGTGCATTCATGGGATAGTACTGTGCAAGGAAATCGCGGAAGCGAGAGCCCGCAATACTTATCATCCTGATATCTTTCTTAGTATATTGCTTGTAATAAGCGTCGTAGAAATCAAGGAAGTTTATCGTCTTGTCCTTTTTTAGACGGTAACCTTCACGATTATCCAGATATTCTTGTTCCCGCTCACGCCGGATGGTCTTGGCGAGTTCCTGAGTATCTTTGTTCTTCTGACGCTGCTCTGGTGTGCGAGGATTTGCCATCAGGTAGAGTTTAAGACTCTCTTTCTTTCGGATGGATGAGCCGTTTTCGTGGTTATATCCCATTTGGTACTCAAGGTACAAGCTGTACTCCGTACCATTCTTTATCGGTTTCTTCAGCAATCTTGGATTGCCCGCCTCTATCAAGTACTTGTTAGTACCTCTTTGGTCTGCCATATACCTATAATTCTTCTTTATTAACTTACTTTAATGGCCGAATGCTTGTTTGTTTCCTCAAAAGGCAGTACCTTTGCCCTGCATTCCGAAGAAGTGGTCAAACGGCGGTTGAACAGGTAAACTTCGTACAGGCGTGAAAAATTGGCGAGGGCACATGTGCTACAGCAATCCCAGCCTTAATCCGCGTTTTTTACTTTGTTATACCATACTGGCTGCAAAGGTACAAAGAATATTTCATTTGGGGTGTTAATAAGGTGTTAATTTTGACGCAAAATGAGAAAATAAGGTCTAAAAAGTAAAGAAAAGTAAAATGCAGCATTCTTGCAACGTATTGATATTCAGAGAGAAAATAAAACTTTGTTTTACTATATTAAACCCGGTACTGTTCCGGCTCTGGGTACTTTGGTACAAGTTTGATGCGCTGGTTCGCCAAAAGCAAGGGAATCTTCGGATTCCCTTTTTTCATGCCCTTGTAACTTATTGGTTTCTTGGAAGATAAGATTTAGCACTTGATTATAGTTTTTGGTTCGATAATTTTCGCCGTCAAAAACGATTTTATCAAAAAACATCGAACCAAGCAGTTTACATTTCAAATTTACTGGGCCTTCAATCATAATTTTCTTTAAATTATTGAGAAGATTAAAAGAATAGTCGATTTTCTCTCCTATCTCCTTCGTACCCTTAGATAATAATCCAATCTTCCCTTGTAGTTCTTCGATTTGCTTTTTGTAGCGGCTGGATATACGCTTATAGTCTTCGTCAGAAGCCTCATTACGACACCACTTATCATCAAGAGTGTTGAGTTTATCCTCAACCTCCTGGACCTCTTTACGTAGAGCCTCAGCCTCTTTCAAACGCTCCCGGCTTTGTTCCCCTCGGAGGTCTTGAAGTATTTCCCGATAAAGGTTCAAAACAGCTTCGTTGGGCTTAAGTCCGTCAATATAGTTTGCAAAACTCTCATTTACTTCCTCCGCTCTCTTGCGCAAATGTTTTCCGTCATGGCAACAATGATAATAGGTGTATTTACCACCATTACCTCCACTTGTTGAACCTGTCAACGAATGACCACAAACAGGACATACAAGATACTTCCGTAGATACAAATTGGGGTCGATTGCCTTCCCCAACTTTGGAACTTTCTTGCGTTTGCCATCCAAAACCTCCTGCACTTGATAGAATGTTTCTTCACTTATCAAAGGTTCGTGGATGCCTGGCACTATTTGCTCCTTTTCATCCTTATAAGCTGGCACAAGAATCTTGCCAATATAGAACACATTACGCAGCATTTCAAGAAATGAACTTTCTGGAATCGAAGGACATATTCTCTTGCGAAGATGACAAGGAGCCTCCACACCCTTTGCGACCTCTTGAAACACCTGTCTAACAATTTTAGCCTTTTCTTCATCTATCTCAACATGCGTGTCATGCTTTCCTAATCTGACGTTCTTATAACCTCGTGGGGCTCTATTGGCACACCTACCTTTTTTTAGTGTACCACGTATACCGTCTATAGTAGCCTTAGAACGACTTATATTATCACCCTGCGCTATACCTATGTATACCCCTAATTGGGTTGGCCAACTTGATGAATTGTAGTCCAAAGGTTCCTCTATAGAATTCACCTCCACGCCTAACCTCATAAGAACACCCAAGTTTTCGCAAGCACTAAACAGGTCTCTTGAATACCTATTCCATCGTAAGACTAATAACTTGTTAACCTGTCCTTTGTGGCTACGTATATATTTCATTATACCCTGAATGATTGGTCTCTTCTCAAAAGTCTTTCCACTCTCATCTTCCCGGTGAGGTATATCTATAATGGTATACCCTTTACGCTCACAATATGCTTCCAAACGTTCCTCTTGAACATCTAAGCTGGTTCCTTCTGCCTGTTCGTCAGAGCTAACCCTGCAATAAATAATTACGTTCATTTTACATCATTTTTAATTCGTTAATTTCTAATTCTGCTAACTGATAGAGGAAATCTCTTATCAACTTTATTTCTTCATCTTTATACTTCCTTTCTCCATTGTTTAATACTTTTTTACATTGCTCTATGTTTATCATTGTATGATTTTTTATACTGTACCTCGTCGGCACTTATTTTCGTTCTCATGCATTTAGATTCAGAGCAAATATACACAAATTATTTGAAATAGAGAAATTTTGGTAAAGATTTTTTATGTTAGGATTTGACATTTGCGTATTGTATTGACACTCGTACCCGTAATTTTGCTGATGTTGCGAAGGCTGATACCCTTACGCAATAGGCGTATTACTTCGGCATACTGCTCTCTCATATCCGACTCACTTTTGCGGTAGCCCTCCTTTCTACCGACTTTGCCGCCATTGGCTCGATAGTTTTTGTACCCACTCTCGACCCTCTCACGAATCGTCTTGCGTTCCATCCGAGCGACCTCGGCTAAGATAGTGATTAGGAATTGGCTCATTGGGTTAACCTCTCCGCTTTCTGTCAGTGTCTCTATATTGTAGTTCTGAATGTAGAGGCTGATACCTAACCTGTTGAACTGCTCTATCACTTCAAGCACTTGTAAGGTGTCTCGGCCAAGCCTTGAAAGTTCCGTCACTGCTACCTTATTAATATTATGAGCCTGGACATACTCCACCATATGACTTAGTTCCTTACGCTCCGCGTTCTTCTTGGCTCCGCTCACCTTTTCACAGAAGGTAGCACATACACTCCAACCATTGCGCTGGGCGATTGCAGTCAGTTCATTCACCTGGCGTTCGTAGTCCTGGACACTCGTAGATACTCTTGCAAAGATTACAATTTTATTCATATTGATATTTACGTTAATTATTTACTCTGCAAAGGTACAAAAAAGTTAATACATGGCCAAATGTTGATTTAACTTATTTTGCTAATTAATCTAAAAAAATTTGTATTATACAACAATTCAAACTATATTTGCAGAAATTTATTGGTATGGGTAAGATAATAGCAGACAACGTAAGACGGTTATGCAAGGAACAAGGTAAGCAAATGAAAGACCTTGCTGGCGAAATGGGGGTAGACCCTGCATCTCTCACGAGAGCACTAAGTGGTAATGCTCGGCTGGATACGATTCAGAAAATAGCATCTGCCTTGAATGTGTCTATTAAGAGCCTATTTGAGCCCCTGGATGACATAGAGGGTTTCATCCGTATACGCGGGAATGTATATCAGTTCAATAACAAAGCAGAATTGGATAGATTATTGAGTAATCATGAATCAAACAATAAGTCAGTAGCAAAATGAACAAATTGATATTGATAGCAATGGGACTATTTACAAGTATTCTCTTTTTTACAGAGACAAGTAGTAAGAACGTTAAAATACCGGAAGAGAAGTTTGCTGTGGTAGAAAGTTCTGCTGATGGTAAGCCTGCCATCATCGTTGTAAACACAGGTCTTAGAAAATTCAAACACAAAGAACTCTACGGTTGGACGTGCTCATTAGTAATTAAATTCAAAGACACGGCAATGAATGGTATGCCTACTACAGATGAAAGCAACTATGTCTATAATTACATAGAAGGACTTGATAGGATTATCAAGGGCGATGCCACTGAACCTAATGCATTGTATTTAGCAAGAATAACCTGGAATGGAACTTGTGAAGTTATATGGCAGGTCAAAGACCCAAAGGTAGTTCATGAATATCTTGGCAGTATCATAAAAACTGAAACTTATCCTCGTGAGTTGGATTATAGAATAGAGCATGACGAGAAATGGGAAAAGGTTTCAGTATATTATAAAATCAAGCCGTAAACAGGATATATAATCTTTTATATTAGTATAACTAAAGTTTCGCAAGTGATGGCGCACCTGCATAATTTAACATAAAATAGGAATAAAAATGGCCTCGATGTTTGGTCAACTCACTGAAAATGAGTAACTTTATACTCGCCAAAGAATAAAGTTTAAA
>Ga0247610_10001784_pt1 | contig 25933 bp, 15 predicted proteins | sample 174DNAGHGhighgp2_FD_193483 | JGI IMG/M metagenome (GOLD analysis project Ga0247610, IMG submission 193483) | Sheep rumen microbial communities from Palmerston North, Manawatu-Wanganui, New Zealand - 1742 DNA GHGhigh gp2 | ecosystem: Host-associated > Mammals > Digestive system > Stomach > Rumen...
CAGTGATGTCAACAGGCAGTACTGAGCCAATAGCAGGTAGGTAGTTACACGACGTGCCAGCCTGCAGTTCTTTAATGCAGCGGTACAGGTTTGCATAGGGCTCAATGATATGCAGATGAGTGTTCTGTGACTTTGGATAGTTAGCATCAAGTTCAGATAGACGCATATCGGCTATCTCGCCCCAATCTCGTGTACAGGCTTCGATATAGCCATTAAACACCGAGTCGAGTGCATGTTCCTCTATACACTCATAAAGATGAAGAGCATAGTCAAGTGCTTCCCTGTCACCTGTGGCTCTGACGTACTCAGACAAACCATAGATGGCAAAGCCAATGGCATAGAACTGCTTCTTTGTGTCCAATGGCTGTCCTTTGAAGTCTAGACTCCAGTACACACCTCCATACACTTCATCGACAAAATACTGGAGAAAATAGTCCTTGGCTCGTGTAGCCATCTCAAGATACTCAGGCTGATGCAGCACACGGTAGGCAGCAGAGAAACTCCACAGGATACGCGCATTGAGGATAGCCCCTTTCTCTGACTCTGGATGCAGCTGTCCGTGACCGTCTATTCGACCATAGAATCCACCATGCTCATGGTCAACCATTTTCTCCATCCAAAACGGCAGGATGTTCTTCTCCAGAACATCCTGCATTTCACGTTTCAAAATATTGGTATTCATCTTATTCTTCAGAACGGATTTTCTTGAGTTGCATACTGATATCATTGATAGCCTCTGTAGTAAGAGGATAGAAAGATACCACCAACACAGAAAGAGCAGCAACCGCAGCAGGAATGAAACTCATCAGCCAGCGCAGGCACTCTAAAGCGGCATCAGGCTGCACCACACTGGCATTGAGCTGATTCGTATCAGTAACATAGCCAAAGGCGCTCAAGAGCCACAATACGGCTGCACCGCCAATGGCACCGCCAAACTTCTGGGCCATAGATGACGAAGAGAAGATAAGACCCGTTGATGCTGTGTGGAACTTCAGTTCAGCATAGTCGCTCACATCGGCATACATACTCCATACCAGAGGTGACATGATACCCGTCAGGATAGAGATAAGCACTTGGAAAATCAGCATCACCCAGAAGCCTCCAGGCGTACATGGAATAAAATAGAAGAGGATGCTCAACACCACCAACGATGCATTTACGATGATAAAGGTTGTCTTTTTGCCCAACTTGTTAGCAATAGGCACACAAGAGGCAACACCTGCCATATTACTCACCTCTCCCACACCTAAGAACAGTCCTGCATAAAACGCAAACATGATGCCGAAGAAGAAAAGGCTGACATCAGGGCCGATGATATCCTGGAAGAAATAGGCCACAGTAGCACCACGAACCGTATTGAAAAGGTTGAAACACAAAGCTGCACCGATGAGGAGCCACCAAGGCTTATTAGACAGAAGAGCTTTAAAGTCACTACCCACAGATACGGTAGAGATAGTCTTCAAGTGCTCTCGAGTCAGCGTGAAGCAGATGATGAACATCAGGAAGCAGGCAACAGCAATTGTCACCATTGCCCAGAACCATCCACCGGGTGTGTTGTATCCTCCCATGAGGTTGGTCAACGGCTCCCAAAGGAAAAGCGAGATGAACGAGCCACCGTATGCAAAGAACATACGGAAGGATGAGAACACCGTCTTCTCATTCGAGTCACTGGTCATCACACCCAGCATCGCACCATAAGGCACGTTGATAGCCGTATAGACAGTCATCATAAGTATATACGTTACGTATGCCCAAATAAGTTTACCGCCATAGTTCAGGTCAGGTGTAGTGAACAGCAGGATACCTGCTATGCTGAACAACGGAGCCACCCACAAAAGATACGGACGATATTTACCCCATCGAGTATTTGTACGGTCGGCAATAATACCCATCATGGGGTCACTCACCGCATCCCAAATACGTGTGACAAGTACCAGCACACCAGCGTCAATCAAAGAGAGACCAAAGATGTTGCTATAGAAGAAAGGAAGATAATAGGAGAAAATCTTCCAAAACATGGACGATGACATATCACCGAAGCCATATCCTATTTTCTCAATCAGTTTAGATTTTGCCATAACTTGTTAAAAAGTTAGATAATTATGAATAATGAACAATTTGATATCTAGCCATTGGCTTTATTCTTACGAATCAGACTCTTGATGGTTTCCACACTGGCTGCCGTAGTCAGCCCATCGGCAGGTGTGTTCATACAATAGTCCACCAATCTGTCGATGTCCGATGTTGCCACATGCATTCGAGTGTCAGCCGAGGCATAATAGATAAACACACGCCCATCTTCATCAGCAATCCACCCATTGGCAAAGGCAACGTTCATCACGTCACCAACATATTCATCACCCTCAGGCACCAACAGGTAACCGCCAGGCTGAGCAATCACCTGTGTAGGATCATCGAGCGATGTCATATACATGTAGAGCACATAGCGAAGTCCATCGGCCGTAGCACGTACGCCGTGAGCCAGATGCAGCCATCCTTTCGGTGTCTTTATAGGATGAGGCCCCTCACCGTTCTTCACCTCAGTGATGGTATGGTAGTGACGGGCATTGATGATCTTCTCTTCCTTCACCTCGGCATGTGTAATATCATCCACTAATGCCCAGCCTATGCCACCACCAGAACCCGTATCTATGAAACCGTCTTGCGGACGGGTGTAGAAGGCATACTTGCCACCAACGAACTCTGGATGGAGCACTACATTGCGCTGCTGCGACTTGGTCTTCAGGTCGGGCAACCGTTCCCAGTTCTTCAAATCCTTCGTGCGGGCAATACCTGCCGTTGCGGTGGCAGCACTTAGGTTGCCTGGTTGTGAGTCATCATGGCGCTCTGCACAGAACACGCCATATATCCATCCGTCCTCGTGCTGGGTAATTCGCATGTCATAGATGTTTGTGGCAGGTATCACATCATCAGGCATGGTGACAGGTTCTTCCCAGAAGCGGAAGTTATCCACTCCGTTAGGACTCTCTGCCACTGCGAAATAGCTCTTTCTGTCGGCACCTTCCACACGCACCACCAACACGTATTTTCCCTGCCATTTCAATGCACCGCTATTCAGCGTTGCATTGCACATGATACGTTGCATCAGGTTGGGATTGTCTTGTTGACAGAAATCATACTTCCACTCCAACGGAACATGTTCAGCTGTCACCACGGGGTTCTTCCATTTCTCATAGATGCCGTTACCCCACTCCATGGGTTCATTCTTACGGCTCAGCAGCTCCTCGTGATGAGCGCGCAGGGCTGCCACTTTCTTCTCATACTCTGTCATTCGTATGTCATTCATAGGGGTCATTATTGGATTTCCTTCAGGAACAATGTATTTTCTGCATCATACAACTCGCGGAAATAAGGTGCATCGGGCTGTGATGGCGAAGGGCCGAACCATTCCTTCTTGTAGTTACGCCATACCAGGAAGTAGCTGATTGGGTACTTGTCCAAGACAGGCTTCAACGTAGAGGTCCACCAAGTGGAATCAGTCAGGTTCTTCAGTCCGCACTCCGTCAGTGCAGCCACCTTCCCGTGTTTCTCAGCAAACTGGCATAGCATCTGCAGATTCTTATCCAACTGGCTAACGAAGTCTTCTTTCGCCCCCCACTGATAACCATCAATACCTACAAGGGAAATCCGGTCGTCACCAGGATAGCGTTCCAGATACTTCTCTTCTGTCAAGTCAGGAGCCATGCCTGGTGAGTAAGCCCAAAGCAGGTTGTCAAATCCGTCTTGAGTCAGTTTGTCCTGCAGCATGTTCCACAGCTGTTTGTATTCGTCAGCAGTGCAGAACTTCTCTCCCCACCAGAACCATGAACCTGTATTCTCGTGCCAGGGTCGGAAGATGACAGGTATCAGCTTACCATCGGCAGTCTTCAACGTAGCTAAGAAGTCAGACACTCGCTGCATCCATACTTGGAACTTCTCGTTCTGACTACCGCCAGGCAGGATATTCTTCACCACGGTGGTGTCAGTCAAGTCCCATGCCGAGCCAGCAGGGAACTGCTGTCCGGCATTACCTCCACCATCTATCGTAGTGACAGGGTTACGCGGATGCCAGCTAATGGTGATGATTCCTCCTCGTGTATAGTGATTGATAATCTCTTCTGTCATACGGGTGAAGGGAACGCTATCCAGGTTCTTGGCATCCCCCATCTCGATACCTCCCAGTTCGAAGCCCATCACGGCAGGATAGTCCCCACAAACATTCTTCACATCGCTGGAGTCACGGTCATAATCCCAAGTAAGACCATAGAACGGATCATCCTGATGACCGAACATGTAGCCTTTCTGACGGAGGCTGTCCAGTCGTTCCTTCAACTGCTGTGCACCGTTTTTCTCTGGTTCAGCATTCTTCGTCACCGTGCAGGCAGCAATCATCATCACCGCTACTGCAAAAAACATTAACCTTTTCATATCACTAATCTTTCTTCAGTCCTAACTCTTTCAGCAGCCACGCTTCCCATTCATCCCACTGTTCCTGGAACCAGAAATGCCAGGTGGCTTGATAGGGAGAGATCTCCTTCGGTCCCTTTACGGTATTATAGGTAGCCCACGCGGTTGTCGGTGGCACCACATCGTCGTTATAACCAAACGAGAACCATCCACGCTGATTGCCATTGATCAGTCGTGCAAAGTTGACACCATCATAATAGCGCGACACCTCTATCTGTTTCTCCTGTCCCTTACCCTTGTTCCAATAGAAATAGTGAGGCCATCCGCAGGCAGCTCCATTCTGGTAGTTGGTATGGTCGCAGAGCGCTGCATGCACTGGTGCATAGAAGGTGATGCGCTTGTCAAGTCCTGCAGTCGCCAATGTCAGGAAACCGCCCTGGCTCGATCCCGTCACACCCATTTCCTTTCCATTCCATGGTGTATACTCCTCAATATAGTCGAGAGCACGGATACAGCCTATCACCACACGTTTATAGTAATGCTTCTCACGGGAATCCATATTAAACTCCCAGTAGCCCATCAGTGCACCGTTGAAGACGTTGTCATAAACCTGCTGCTCCATCGTCACGGGAATGCCATGAATGCCTATCTCCAGGGTGATAGCCCCCTGAGCAGCGGTCCAGATGTCGCCTCCATAGGGTCGGACACCTGCACCTGGGACACGTAGCAAAGCAGGATACCTACCCTCCTTCACCGGTACACAGAGAATGCCGTACGTACGATAGTTCTCCTGCATGTTCTGGAAGCTCACTTCGTAAACATTCACATCCTTCGTACACCGTTCTGGCAGCAGCCGTTTCGTCGGGTTCAGACTGGTTTTTCGTGCTTCCCCGATGGTATTTTTCCAAAACTCTTCAAAATCCTTCGGCATCACCGTCGATGGTTGTAGCTTCTCTGGTGAAAAAGCTGCGCCGCAAGCACCCTTGTAGTCTTTACCGTCTACGTGAGCCGTCACATCAACGCGATAGAAGCCAGGCTTTGCCATCGTACCTGTCAGTTCAAACGTTCCATTTTTCAGCACCATGTTTTTCCTGATGTCCTGATACATCTCCGGACCTGCCGAGAGATCAATGCTCACATTGTCCATCAGCGTACCCGATTTCAGCACGCTCACGGTGAACCGTGCCTTCTGTCCCGTCTGGTAAGTCCAGTCCTGATGATCAGGCTGCACCGTCACAACAATATTGTTACCCCTGATCTGGGCAGAAAGCGGGAGCAGTGCCATGAGGGCAATCCACAATAAAGCTACTTTTTTCATAGGAAACAACTGTTTTTAGTTTTTCGGTGCAAAGTTACGAATTAATTCTGTATTACAATTATACTATTTTTGCAAAGTATGGCATTTTGGCGTCAATTTGCGGTTTCTGGATTAATACCTGATTTTGTCTGCCGTTTCCGCCCAATGTTTGAAGGTGCTTTTTGCCTCTTCCCCCAACAGTTGGACGGTAGGTATGCTGCGTTCGCTGACATCCTTCCCTATTTCACAATAGATATGGTCGTCATCGAAGTCGGCCTCCTTGGCATCCTTGCGGGTACAGCCATAGAAAATCCGGTCTATATGTGCCCAGTAGATGGCACCCAGACACATGGGGCATGGCTCGCACGAAGTATAGAGCGTACACCCCGTCAGTTCAAAGGTTCCCAACTGACGACAAGCCCTGCGAATGGCATTCACCTCAGCATGAGCCGTCGGGTCATTGTCTTTCGTCACACTATTACCACTGGCAGCAAGTATTTTGCCATCTTTCACTATCACAGCCCCAAAGGGTCCACCGCCCTGATCAATGTTTTCCTTGGCCAGTCTGATGGCTTCACGCATAAAGGTCTTGTCTTGTTCCGTAATCATCATATTCTCTTGTTTTGGTTAATAAAAAACTTCTGTTGTCATTTATCTCTTTGTACTCAGCACTTTCCTTACCTTTCCTTTTCCTGACTTTACGATGTTCACCCCTTTTTGCAGTCGCTTCACTTTCCTACCATCTATCGTGTAGAAAGTCTCCTGCTGGTCGGCAACATATTCCATTACCCAAATGGAATTGGGCGACAGATAGTTGTCGTAGCTGAATGTCTGTTCTTTCAAGTCGCCCCACACATAGCGTTCCAGTCCTGGATAGTCGATAAACGGGTTGCGGTTCTGCTGTATCTTGTAGACAGCCTGGTTACGTTTGATCTCCTTATCGCTGACAGGATCGTTGACAGCCCATTTCATCAGCATGTCCATCTGCCATTGGCTCAGTCCCGGATAGGCAGTGGCACTGAGCGTGGGTCGCGATTCTGCATTATTGTCATACCAGTCTGGGATTTTCTCCTCATAACAGGTCACCATATAAAAATAGGTACGTGCAAAGTCACCTTTGTACTCATCGTTAGGTTCAAACACCGTACCCGAATAGCCCGGGAAAGTACATTTACCTAACTTACTGAATCCGTTTGCCGATTTGTAGGCCTCTCCATTAGTCTCGCCGAACGGATAGTTGGCGCGTTTGTTGTTCACGTAGCCGTCAGTAGGATAGAGATGGTGCAGGTCTGTGTACATAGGCATCACCTTACCACCGAACCAGCTGTTGGGGAAAGAGTGTTCACGATTGTATACATCACCCTCTTGCTTGTAATTTCCTGCCTGGTCGGTGCCAAAAGTCATGGCACGCAAATCAGAGTACATGTCCCAAACGGAACCGTCATCACGGCTGTCTGTAGTCTGGAAGTGCGTCCACAATGCCTTATATGCAGCCTCCAACGAGCCACCTTCGTTGCGGTTGTAGACTACCTCGCTCAGCGAAGTCTTCAGTTCTGCACCTTTCTTTCCATCGGCAGCCTGATAATACGTACCAGAGCCGTTAGGTCCCTGCGCACAGATGGTCCCTGCGTTCAGCACCAACAGCGCAACCATGCCAATCAGTATACTACCATGTTTCATAGCTAAAAAATCTTGTTGCTCAACCTTTCTTCCAAGGCATGCTTGTTTTAGATTTCGTTATTACTTGATGCGTTAAGAGTATTTCATGTTCAGCAAGGCACCTGCCAACTCTTTTCCGCACATTTTCGATTCCTACTAATCTGGTGCAAAATTACTAAAAAGGTTGTAAAGAACGACATATTTTGAAGAATAATTTGCATACAAAACGTCCTTTTGGGTCTGGCAACCGCTATTCTGCCTAAAATAACAGAACATCATGAGGTTTTCATGGTCAGAAGATATGCATAAAACTACTCGACTTTCGCAAATAAGAAACGGCCTGTAGGGTCAAAATCTTACAGCCCAGGGCGTGGCCTGGGCATACAACTGCAGCCCTTTCAGGGCGCACTTGCGATAGTTGTATAAAACTATAGTTGGAAGCCCACAAGACAGGGTTTCCAACTACAGTTCCGAATGAAATAAGATATGGAGCAGGACAATCTAGTAGGCCTGCTCATGTACGCCTTTTACAGCACGGCCACTTGGGTCATTCATGTTACGGAAGGCCGCATCCCACTCGAGTGCAATGGCTGTTGAGCATGCCACACTGGCTTCAGAGGGTACGCTGCGGGCAGCGGAGTCAGAGGGGAAGTGTCCGGCGAAGATGCTGCGGTAGTAGTACTCCTCTTTGTTTTTAGGCGTATTGATGGGGAAACGCTCAGCAGCATGGGCCATCTGTTCGTCAGAAACAGCTTTGGAAGTGATGTCCTTTAGGGTGTCAATCCACGAATAGCCGACGCCATCCGAGAACTGCTCCTTCTGTCGCCAGGCCACTGCATCGGGCAACAGGTCTGCAAAGGCTTCACGGACAATCTTCTTTTCGATGGTCGTGCCTGGGCACATCTTCGCCTCTGGATTGGTTCGCATGGCGACATCAAGAAACTCCTTGTCGAGGAAAGGGACACGCCCCTCAACACCCCACGCCGACAGGCTTTTATTGGCACGAAGGCAGTCGTAGAGATAAAGCTTACCTAACTTCCGAACCGTCTCATTATGGAAATCTCTGGCCGATGGAGCCTTGTGGAAATATAGGTAGCCGCCGAATATTTCATCGGCACCTTCACCAGAGAGCACCATTTTGATGCCCATCGACTTGATGACACGTGCCATCAGATACATCGGCGTGGAGGCACGGACGGTGGTGACATCATAGGTCTCAATGTAGTAGATGACATCACGTATAGCATCGAGCCCCTCCTGGATGGTATAGTTGATTTCATGATGTACGGTGCCGATGTGGTCAGCCACTAAGCGTGCTTTTGCCAAATCGGGGGCACCTTTCAAGCCAACAGCAAAGGAGTGCAGACGAGGCCAGTAAGCCTTGGTTTTAGAATCGTCTTCTATACGGTGTTCGGAGAACTTCCCTGCAATGGCAGAGATGGCCGAAGAGTCCAGACCTCCAGACAGCAACACGCCATAGGGCACGTCACTCATCAACTGACGCTTGACGGCAGCAGTGAGACCGTTACGTATAGCCTCTACTGAAGCAGGGTTGTCTATGACGGCATCGAAGTCGGACCAGTCGCGACGATAATAGCGCTGCATACAGGACTCGCGACTCCAGTAATAGTGGCCGGGCAGGAAAGGCTCGTAGCGCTCGCACTGTCCCTCGAGGGCCTTCAGCTCCGATGCAACATAGACGGTTCCATCGCTATCGTAGCCAATATAAAGAGGTATAACACCTATTGGGTCACGGGCAATGAGAAACTCATTGCGTTCCTCATCGTAGAGAACAAAGGCAAAGATTCCATTGAGATCTTCGAGGAAGTCTATGCCCTTATCGCGATAGAGTGCCAGAATGACCTCGCAGTCCGAGCCCGTCTGGAATTCATACTGGCCTGCATAGCAGCGACGGATTTCCTGATGATTATAGATTTCACCATTGACTGCCAGCACTTGTTTCCTGTCTGGAGAATAGAGCGGCTGTCCACCCGATTCGGGATCCACTATGCTCAGCCGCTCATGAGCAAGGACGGCTGTGCCACCACAGTATATTCCACTCCAGTCCGGTCCGCGATGACGGATCTTCTGACTCATTTTCAATGCCTTGTCACGTAAAGCCTGTGTCTGCTCCTTCACGTTCAGAATTGCTACTATTCCACACATATTGTTAACTGATAATTAAGTATTGACAATTGATAATTACAGGTAAGAAAGGTAGAGGTAATTGGTCTGGGCGGGATACTCCGCAGCAAGGGTGTCAATTTGGTTGACAGTAGGTACAAGACCCAGTTCTTTGCGCCATTTACGGATGGTAAGACCTGCCTGCTCAGGCTTCATGCGCTGTTCCATGCCAATGGCCCGTGCAATCTGGAAATCGGAAAAGCCATAGACCTTGGCGTCGTGCAGCAGGGAGAAGATTTCGGGCGACCTCAGATATTCAATGAATTCACTGGGTTCCATCCACTCTGACAGCTCCGTAAGGAGGGACTGTTCCTTCAGTTGCCGATCAATGTCAACAATGTGTTCAAGCTTTTGCAGGAACCAGCGGTCAATCATCGTCAGCTGGTGTATCTGCTCTACACTATAGCCTATCTTCATAGCCTTCGACACCACAAAAATACGCATGTCGGTCGGTTCATGCAAGGACTTCTTGATATCCTTAATCTTTATCTCATGGTTTTCCACAAAGCCGTGCATTCCCTGCCCAATCATGCGCAGCCCTTTCTGCAGTGCTTCTTCAAATGTACGTCCGATGGCCATCACCTCGCCAACGCTTTTCATCGAAGAGCCGAGTTCACGCCTGACACCGTGGAACTTGGTCAAATCCCAGCGCGGAATCTTGACGACCACATAGTCGAGTGCTGGTTCAAAGAAGGCTGAGGTTGTCTTGGTGACGCTGTTCTTCAAATCAGACAGTCCATAGCCTAAGCCCAGTTTTGCGGCGACAAATGCAAGCGGATAGCCTGTGGCCTTAGATGCCAGTGCCGACGAACGGCTCAGCCGTGCATTGACTTCTATCACTCGGTAATCCTCGCTGAAAGGGTCAAGTGCATACTGCACGTTGCACTCTCCGACAATACCGATATGACGGACAATCTTGATGGCCAGCGCACGAAGCTTGTGATACTCACCATTGCTGAGCGTCTGTGAAGGAGCCACCACAATCGACTCACCCGTATGAATGCCCAGCGGGTCGAAATTCTCCATGTTGCAGACGGTGATGCAGTTGTCGTAGCGGTCGCGCACCACTTCATATTCTATCTCCTTCCAGCCACGCAACGACTTTTCCACCAGCACCTGAGGCGAAAACGAGAAAGCTTCTTCGGCCTGTGTAATCAATTCGGCATCATTGTCGCAGAAACCGCTGCCCAGTCCGCCCAAAGCATAGGCAGCCCGCAAAATGACAGGGAAGCCAAGTTCACGGGCTGCCTGCTGCACCTCCTCAACAGTACTGCATGCTTCGCTCCTGATAGTTTTCACGCCGATCTCACCGAGGCGTCTGACGAAGAGGTCGCGGTCTTCGGTGTCGATAATAGCCTGAACGGGAGTACCCAGCACTTTTACGCCATATTTCTCCAGCACTCCTTTCTGATAAAGTTCCACGCCACAGTTCAAGGCGGTCTGTCCTCCAAACGAGAGAAGGATTCCGTCAGGCCGTTCCTTCTCAATAACGCGCTCCACGAACTCAGGCGTCACCGGCTGGAAATAGACGGTATCGGCCACGTTCCACGATGTCTGCACTGTCGCGATATTGGGATTGATCAGCACGGAGTGTATGCCCTCCTCCTTCAGAGCCTTCAGTGCCTGCGCACCGCTATAGTCGAACTCCCCTGCCTGTCCTATTTTCAGTGCTCCGGAGCCGAGAATGAGAACCTTAGCCTCACCCCCGACCCCTCTCCAAGGGTAGAGGGGAGTACTTAGCTTTTTCGCTGCTTTCCCGCCTTGAGAGTATATACTCCCCTCGCCCTTCGGAGAGGTGTCGGGGGTGAGGTTTCTTACAAACTCGTCAAACAGCCACTCGGTATCCGTCGGACCGCTACAGGCCTCCGGATGGAACTGTGCCGAGAACCATGGGCGAGTCTTATGGCGGATGCCCTCGTTCGAACCATCGTTCATGTTCACAAACAGCGGTTCCCAATCGGCAGGCAGCGTCATGTCATCCACCGCATAGCCGTGGTTCTGGGAGGTAATGAAGCACTTTGGCGTGCCCACCAGTTGAACAGGCTGGTTGTGCGACCGATGGCCGTATTTCAGTTTGTAGGTCTTAGCACCTGCCGCACGGGCCAGCAGCTGGTTTCCAAGACAGATGCCCATACACGGACGAACTGTCTTATTGTTCAGGAACGTACGGATATGCTCTACGGTTCGGCTGCATTGTGCCGGATCGCCAGGGCCGTTGGCAAGAAACAGACCATCGAACTCCAACTGGTTGAAATCATAGTCCCAAGGCACACGGACCACTTCGACACCACGTCTGATAAGACAACGGATGATGTTGGCCTTCACACCACAATCAACAAGCACCACACGCCTACCGGCACCCTGATGATAGGTAATCACTTCCCGGCAACTCACCCGTTGCACCCAGTTCACCGAACCGTATTCCTCCCGGCCTGAATGCAGTGACGGTATAGCAGCACCATCAATAATGATCCTCCCCATCATCACCCCATGCTCCCTGAGCACTTTCGTCAGCCTTCGCGTGTCGATACCCGTAATGGCCGCTATATGTTCACGCTCGAGCCAGCTGGCTAATGATTCCTTCGCATTCCAATGGCTGTACTGAGGGCTATAGTCAGCAACGATGAGCCCTTTCACGTGTATCCTGTCGCTCTCCAAGACAGGGAAATCCTCACCCCCGACCCCTCTCCAAGGGGAGAGGGGAGTAGTTAGCTTTTTCGCTGCTTTCCCGCCTTGAGAGTATATACTCCCCTCCCCTTTCGGAGAGGGGCTGGGGGTGAGGCTTGGTACTCCATAGTTACCTGCCAGCGGATAGGTCATGACTAATATCTGTCCTGCATAGCTAGGGTCTGTCAAGTTTTCCGGATAGCCCGTCATTGCTGTGTTAAATACCACCTCGCCTTCGACACATATTTCAGAGTCCAGCCCCCTGTCAGAAGGCCCCACACTGTTTTGCCGGAGAGCTCCTGCGTAGCCAAACGACCACCCACAGAATTCTGTCCCGTCTTCAAGTATCAGCCTAGCTCGTTTTCTCATCATCTGTTTACCTTTTTTCATAACACGGTGCAAAGGTACTACATTTTGCAGAAAGAGCCGACAGGATACTACCATTTAGAAACCAAAAGTCGACACAAACTGACAATCTGTCAACAAAACAGCTTGTAAAGTTACGTTTCTCTTTACTTTTGAAACCAATAACCTCCTTCCTGCTACAAATTGTCACTTTGGACGATTATGTAACATGGCATGGGGAGTGAATCGACAGAACGGTTTGCCCTATTCATTCTGCATTTTTCTTTCGAGAGTTCTTGGCAAGATAACATGACATACAATGAACCACAATAAAAGTGAGGGAAAAAGCAAAATGGAAAATTTTCAAAACTCAATGGAGGATACATTATGCTCTACATAATTGACGAAGGCCTGATTGGAGAGGCGAATGCCCCCTTGGGTTGGATAACGCCCTGTAAAGTACCAGTCACCGGGGTGACGAGGACATGCTGTGTGCAGACCCTCAATGCTTTGGAACACCAGTTCTACTGGGGCCTGCATGTTATCAGGACGAAGCATTTCAACAATCTTACAATTGATTTCCTCGACGGTAAATGGGGCATAGATGTTCCTGACATGATTATCTGTATCAGGGTATTCTTTACACTTATGATAGGTATCGGCTATGAGTTGCTGCATGCCTCGTTCCCTGATGAGGGCAATGGCAGCACGGAAAGCACAGAGTTCTTCCAACTGCGACATGTCTATGCCGTAATAGTCGGGATAACGGATTTGCGGAGAGCTGCTGACCATCACGATCTTCTTGGGGTGTAGACGGTCCAGTATCTTAAAGATGCTTTCTTTGAGGGTGGTGCCACGGACGATGCTATCGTCGATGATCACCAAGTTGTCCTCGTAGGGGCGGAGCGAACCGTAGGTGATGTCGTAGACATGGGCAGCAAGGTCGTTGCGCTCGGCCTTGTCGCTGATGAAGGTGCGCAGTTTTATGTCCTTCCAAACGACTTTCTCAATACGTACATCATGGTTCAGTTTACGTAGCCCGTCGGTCATCCCATAGAAAGAGACTTCAGCCGTATTGGGAATATAAGAAAAGACCGTGTTGCTCACGTCGCCATCAATGGTTTTCAGTATGGCAGGTGTCAACTGCTCACCCAGTCGTTTACGCTCCTGGTAAATGTCGCGGTCAGAACCTCGGCTGAAGTAGATGCGCTCGAAGGAGCAGGCACTTAACTGCTGGGGGGGCATGATCTGCTCTAGGTGGCACTCACCGTTCCGGCGCACGATGATAGCATGCCCAGGTTCCAGTTCTTTGATGTTTTCAACTCGCAGGTCGAATGTGGTCTGCAATACGGGGCGCTCACTTGCCACTGCCACCATCTCATCGTCCTGGTACCAGAAGGCGGGACGGATGCCCCAGGGGTCGCGCACGCTGAACATCTCGCCACTGCCTGTCAGTCCGCACATTACATAGCCGCCGTCGTAATGCTGCATCGTGGTACGTAGCACGTTGGCCATATCGACATGTTCGTCAATGTATCGTGTAATGTCCCTGCTATCCAGCCCCTTGGCTTTGGCTTCTTCATACAGCCGTTCCACCTCGCGGTCCAGGCGGTGCCCCATGAGTTCCAGTGTGATGTACGAGTCGCCAAAGATACGTGGCGACTGTCCTTGGAGAGTTAAGAACTCGAAGACATCGTTGATATTGGTCATATTGAAGTTGCCACACAGGCAGAGATTCTTGGCCCGCCAGTTATTTCGTCGCAGGAAGGGGTGAACGAATGTCAGGCCGCTCTTGCCTGTCGTTGAATAACGCAGGTGACCCATATAGAGTTCACCTGCCATCTCTTGGGTTACTCGTGAGAAAACCTCAGTTATTGCGTCTTTGCCCTCTGCCTTCTCGCGAAACATGTATTCTGTTCCAGGCTCTTTTTTCAGACATACGGAGGCAATACCTGCGCCCTCCTGTCCGCGGTTGTGCTGCTTCTCCATCATCAGATACAGCTTGTTGAACCCATAAGACCACGAGCCGTACTTCTTTTCGTAGTAACTTAGCGGCTTTAGCAGGCGAATCATTGCCACGCCACATTCATGCTTTAACTGCTCCATATTTGCTCACTACAGATTTTGCGAATCATACGAACTGACTGCGCACTCCTTGATAAAGTCCATAAATAGCGGATGCGGATGCAGCACCGTCGACGAGTACTCAGGATGGAATTGTGTGCCGATATACCAACGCTTGTCAGGTATCTCGACAATCTCCACAAGGTCAGCGGCAGGGTTGATGCCTACGCATTTCATGCCTGACGACTCGTATTCCTCCTTATATATATTGTTGAACTCGTAACGATGGCGATGACGTTCCTTTATCATCGCCTCCTTGCCGTATGCTTCGTATGCACGACTGCCTTTCACCAGTTGGCAGTCGTAAGCACCCAATCGCATCGTACCTCCCATATTCGTCACCGTTTTCTGTTCTTCCATTAGGTCGATTACTGGATGTGTCGTATCGGCAGACATCTCGCTGCTGTTGGCATCCTGATAGCCCAGCACATTCCGTGCATATTCGATGACCATCATCTGCATACCGAGACAAATGCCGAACGTAGGAATATCGTGTGTACGGCCATATTCGGCAGCAATGATCTTCCCCTCGATGCCACGTTGTCCAAAGCCTGGGCAGATAACGATACCCGCCATGCCCTCCAAGTGCGAGGCGACGTTTTCCGTCATCACCTCCTCACTGTTGATGAAATGGATTTTGGTCTTCACATCATTGTAAATGCCAGCCAAAATAAGACTCTCACGGATGCTCTTGTATGCATCCTGCAGATCGTACTTGCCCACCAGTCCAATGTGCACCTCGCGAGTAGCCTTGCACCGTTTGTCAAGGAAGTCATGCCACAATTTCATAGCAGGTCTTTCTCCAACGGGTATGCCTATCTTTCGCATAATGGCAGCATCGAGTCCCTGCTGCTGCATACTGACAGGCACCTCATAGATGCTAGGCATGTCCTCGCTCTGCACCACGCATTCCAAGTCGACATTACAGAACGATGCCACCTTCATACGCAGATGGTCGTCCAGGTGGCGTTCGGTACGAAGCACGAGAATGTCAGGCTGAATACCCATGCCTTGCAGCTCCTTCACTGAATGTTGTGTAGGTTTTGTCTTCAGTTCATCGGCTGTCTTCAGGTAAGGCACATAAGTCAGATGTACACACACAGCATCGCGTCCCAGCTGCCAGCGCAACTGTCGGATCGCCTCCATAAACGGTGCACTCTCGATGTCGCCGATGGTCCCTCCGACCTCTGTAATGACAAAATCGAAAACCTCTTCCGGTCTCAGCATCCGCCTTTTGATCTCATCAGTGATATGTGGCACCACCTGAATGGTCTTACCCAAATAGTCACCATGGCGCTCACGGTCGATGACAGTCTTGTAGATGCGACCCGTGGTGATGCTATTGTCACGTGTGGTGCGAATACCCGTAAACCGCTCATAATGCCCCAGATCAAGGTCTGTCTCAAAACCATCCTCCGTCACATAGCACTCGCCATGCTCGTAAGGATTCAGCGTCCCCGGGTCGATGTTGATGTAGGGGTCGAACTTCTGGATGGTGACCTTGTAGCCACGTGCTTGCAGCAGCTTGCCGATTGATGCGGAGATGATTCCTTTCCCCAACGAGGAAACAACACCACCCGTGACGAAAATGTACTTTGTTTGCATATAATTCTAAGCTTTTGACTTTTCCCTGATGTGCTCCTCGTATTCTGCCAATTCGCGCTCACCGATATGCGCCAGTCCGTAGTGCTCGTCGTGTTGTGAGAAGTCGAGACCAACTTTCTCGCTGAAGGGTGAGACGCGCATGGGAATAAGACTGTCGATGAGCCTATAGCCCAGCCAACTCATGCCGAATGTATAGACAAAGACAATGACGATGGCCAGAAGATGGTAGAGGAAAATGACAAAACCGTCCCATGTCCCTGCTATGAGGCCTTCCTGGATGAAGATGCCCGTCAGGACAGTGCCGAAGATACCGCCTGTGCCGTGTGTTGGAAACACGTCGAGGGCATCGTCAATGCTGGTGTGGGAGCGCCAGTAGACAGCCACATTGCAAATGAGCGTGATGACGAAGGCAATGAAAATGCTCTGCCCGACGGTGACATAGCCTGCCGATGGCGTGATGGCCACCAGACCGACCACGCAGCCGACGGCTGCCCCCATGGCCGAAGGTTTGCGGCCATGCAGGCAGTCGAAGAATATCCACGTCATCATGGCAGTGGCCGAGGCGGTGTTGGTGTTCAGGAACGCTTTAACAGCCTGACCATCGGCATGTAGCGATGATCCTGCATTGAAACCGAACCAACCCAGCCAGAGCAATGCGGCACCCAACAGCACAAACGGAATGTTGGCAGGTTCGGTTTTCTCCGTGCTACGACGTCCTAAATAGATAGCCCCGGCGAGTGCGGCGATACCCGATGAGGCATGCACAACGATGCCTCCAGCGAAGTCGACAACTCCCCAGCGAAGGAAAAGGCCTTCGGGATGCCACGTCATGTGGGCCAAGGGACAGTAGATGGCAAAGAAAAAGAACATCATAAAGAACAGATAAGCCGAGAAGCGCACCCGCTCGGCAAACGACCCCGTGATGAGCGAAGGGGTGATGATGGCAAACTTCATCTGAAACAGGGCAAACAGCGCCAGCGGAATACTGGCTCCGCCCAACACGTTGCCAGCAGGAGTCGTATATACTTCTGCCCCCACATTCTGGAACATCAGGAATGTCAGCGGATTGCCTATCACACCACCAATGTCATCTCCGAAGCACAGAGAGAAACCAATGACTACCCAAATCACTGAAATCAGTCCCATGGCAATGAATGACTGGAGCATGGTAGAAATAACATTCTTCGCCCCCACCATGCCACCGTAGAAGAACGACAGACCTGGTGTCATCATCAACACAAAAATCGTGGCAGTAATCAACCACGCCACATCAGCAGCCGAAACCACCGACCAGTCACACTCGAACGTAGGCTCGCCTACGAAGACCCCTGCTACAGCTATGATGGTCATTACTGCCATCAGGATTAACCAACGTTTCTTGATCTTCATCTTTATCTTTTCTTTATTATTACACTCGTTAAAAGCCCTCCCCTTCCGCTGAAGGAGAGGGTGAATACCTGGCAAAGATTAAGGCTGCAGCGTGAAACCGAGAACCAGGTAGGCTTTCTGCGAACAGGGGTTGCCAGTCACCTGTGCGAAAACGGGAACGGAGAACGAATCGGTCACTTTAATGTCCTTCGTGGCCCGCAGCGACAAGTTGGTGACAGCAAAGCCCGTTGCGCCATAGAAGTCGGTGGCAAAGGGGACGGCACCAGCCGTAGCAGCCCAGTCGACTGTCGCGAGTCGGAATGGGACAGTTGCTTCAACATAGCTGCTATAAGCCCGATTACCGTCCTTGTTTACACCATCATTGCCAGCGAAATTGGTGAACCACTGCAATGAGGCAAATCCGAAGTCATAGCCGATGTTGGCTTCAAACAGATGGTTCGTTCCATGAGCATCATATTTGAAGTAGCGACCATCCGGGTCAAGACCAGCGCTGAACCAGTAGTCGGTCACACCGATGTTCAGTCCGCCGATGGTGTAGCCCAACGTCAGGTCGAACTCCTTCGTATCGGCAGGGTCGGTCAGTCCGTAGCTGCCCCAAGCTGTCAGCGACAACCCCTTGTATCCCACGCCGAGTGTAGGCTGCAGCGACACGCTGCCCAAGTCCTGACCGCGCCAGATGTAACTACTTACAACGTCACAACTAATCGTTGTCATTCCCGAGCAGAGCCCGCCTACCCGTAGCCTTTCAATCTCTTCCTGTGCAAGGACGGTGCCGCTAAGCACCATGCCCATTGCCAATATAACAATCTTTTTCATGTCTTTTTTACCTTTTTTATTTTCAATTATAGCAGGCCTCGCCATGTTCGTAGATATCGAGACCTTCTTCTTCGACTCGCTTGTCTACACGGAGGCCATGCAGTTTCTTGATGCCATAGAACAGGACGAAACCGCAGGCGGCAGCCCAAAGGTCAATGACAAGAATGCCAAAGCACTCGGCGCCGAAGAAACCCCAGCCATGACCGTAGAAAGATCCATTCGACGTAGACAGCAGGCCAGTCATCAGTGTGCCGAGAATACCGCAGACACCATGAACAGAGCTTGCACCTACAGGGTCGTCAATGTGCAAATGGTGATCGATGAACTCAATGGCATAGACCAGTACCAAACCACAAACGAGGCCAATAACAACAGCTCCTATCGGTGATACGAGGTCACAACCTGCCGTGATGCCAACCAGTCCGGCCAGCACACCATTGAGTGTCAGCGAGAGCGACGGCTTACCATACTTTAGCCACGTCAGGAACATCGTGGCAGTACCGCCAGCAGCGGCTGCGAGGTTGGTGGTCAGGAACACATGGCTGATGGCGATGCGGTTCACTTCCCCACTAGCCGCTAGTTGGGACCCCGGGTTGAAGCCGAACCAGCCGAGCCAGAGGATAAACACACCCAGCGCAGCCATTGTCAGGTTATGACCAGGAATAGCGCGACGCTTACCGTCTTTGGCATATTTACCGATACGAGGACCGAGTGCCATCGCACCAATCAGTGCAAGTACGCCACCAACGCTATGTACGATGGCAGAGCCTGCAAAATCGTGGAAAACGTCGCCGAAGGTCGTCATCATAAACCCGTCTTCAGCATCGTTGCACAGCCAGCCGCCTCCCCACGTCCAGTGGCCCTCAATGGGATAGATGAACAATGAGATGACCGCGCTGTAAATCAAATACATCGAGAACTTAGTGCGCTCAGCCATAGCACCGCTGACAATCGTCGCCGAGGTGGCACAGAACACCGTCTCAAAAATCAAGAAGCCCTCTACAGGCAGGTCGCCCTTGTAGAATGAGAGGTCGCCCCAGTTAGGCATACCGATAAAACCAGCACCTTCGCTGCCGAACATAAATCCAAAGCCAAGGAAAAAGAACAGCAATGAGCCGAACATGAAGTCGACAAAGTTCTTCATCAGGATGTTGACCGTGTTCTTACCTCGCGTAAAACCTGCCTCACACAGCGCAAACCCTGGCTGCATCCAAAAAACCAGCATGGCTGCCAATAGCATCCATACGGTATCTAGTGATAATCCTATTTCGTTCATATTTCAATAAGTCTTTGTGTTGTTGTGCTATCCTTTTATTTCTTGTCTCTCAAAACGGTATCGCCGTTCTCGCCTGTGCGAATCGACCAAGTGTCTATCATATCGCTGACAAAAATGCGTCCATCGCCGATCTCACCTGTGTGAGCCACCTTCAGAATGACTTTCACCGTTGGATCCACAAACTGGTCGCGGCAGACGATGGTCAGTGCCACACGCTCTATCACATCCGTTGAGTACTGAACGCCACGGTATATCCGTTCCTGTCGGCTCTGCCCGATGCCGTGAACGTTGTGGTATTCAAACCAGTCAATGTCCGACGCAAGCAGTGCCTCCTTGACTTCTTCAAACTTGGTCTTGCGGATAATTGCTTCAATCCTTTTCATACTTTTTACCTCATTAAATTAATACTAAAGTGACATCTTGCAAGAATTCGAGGGCAAAGGTACGGTGATTCTTGGAATAAATCCGCATAAAAATCCAGCTTTGAATCAACAAATCCCTGCGAAATGACAAAGTGTAAACCTGCTGGTCCACAGAGGGCTTCATTTGCTTTCATTTTGTAAAAGAAACCATAGAAATATCAACAAAATGCCATCCGTGCACGATTCCAAAAGAAAATAATGACACAAAAGCTGCCGTTTTTCTAACTATTTGCATTATCTTTGCACCCGAAATCGAGACAAACGAAAGATGAAACAAGGATAATATGACTAAAAGTAAGCTAAACGGACTATACCAGCCACAATATGAGCACGACGCTTGCGGAGTGGGCATGGTGGTGAACATACACGGAAGCAAGAGCCACGAACTGGTGGATCAGGCACTACGTGTCCTGGAGAATATGGAGCACCGAGGAGCCGAGACACGCGATAAGACAGGTGACGGAGCGGGCATCATGCTTCAGATTCCGCATGAGTTCATTCTATTGCAGGGCATCCCCGTTCCCGAGAAAGGAAAGTACGGCACGGGACTGGTATTTTTGCCCAAAGACGAAAAGGAACAGCATGAGATTCTGTCTGTGATGATTGAGGAGATAGAGCGTGAGGGTCTGCAGTTGATGCACCTGCGCTCAGTTCCCACTTGCCCTGAGGTGCTGGGGGCGGCCGCCCGTGAGGTGGAGCCTGACATCAAGCAGATGTTCGTAACAGGCATATCAGACGAAGATGCCACCGTGTTTGAGCACATATTATATAAGGTACGCAAACACATTGAGAACCGTATCGATCATAAGGATTTTTATATCTGTTCGCTTTCCAACAAGAATATCATATACAAGGGAATGCTGACCAGCGGACAACTGCGACGTTATTTCCCTGACCTGTCGAGTCCTTACCTGACAAGCGGACTGGCGCTGGTCCACTCACGATTCAGCACAAACACTTTCCCCACGTGGTCTTTGGCCCAGCCCTTCCGCTTGTTAGCTCATAATGGTGAGATTAATACCATTCGTGGCAATCGTGGATGGATGAAGGCCCGCGAAAGCGTGCTCAGCAGCAAAGCATTGGGTGACATCAAGGAGATCTCACCCATCGTACAGGAGGGTATGAGCGATTCGGCTTCATTGGACAACGTTTTTGAATTCCTGACCATGAGCGGACTCTCCCTGCCACAGGCTATGGCGATACTCGTGCCGGAGTCGTTCAACGACAAGAACCCCATCAGCGAGGATCTGAAGGCTTTTTATGAGTACCACTCCATCCTGATGGAGCCGTGGGACGGTCCGGCAGCCTTGCTCTTCTCGGATGGGCGCTATGCTGGAGGAATGCACGACCGCAATGGGCTTCGTCCCTCGCGCTATACGATTACGAAGCAGGACATGATGGTCGTGGCCTCTGAGGTTGGCGTCATGGACTTCGAGCCGGGCGATGTAGTCGCCAAGGGCCGTTTGCAACCAGGAAAGATTCTGCTCATCGACACACAAGAAGGCAAGATTTACTACGATGGTGAAATCAAAGAACAGCTGGCCAAGGCACATCCCTACCGTGAATGGCTCAGCGAGAATCGTGTGCAACTTGAAAAACTGAAAAGCGGACGCAAGGTAGAGAACGGTGTGACTGATCTTGAGCGTAAACTGTTACAGTTCGGCTATGGTCAGGAGGACATCGACAAGACCATTATCCCGATGTCAACAGCTGGCCAGGAGCCAGTGGCTGCTATGGGAAACGACACTCCGCTTGCCGTTATCAGCGACCGTCCGCAGGTAATGTTCAACTATTTCCGTCAGCAGTTTGCACAGGTCACCAATCCTGCTATCGACCCCATTCGCGAGGAACTGGTGATGTCGTTGACGGAGTATATTGGTGCCGTGGGTACCAACATACTGACGCCCGATGCTTCCAACTGCAAGATGGTACGCTTGCCACAACCGGTGCTGACAAACACACAGCTGGACATTCTATGTAATATAAGATACAAAGGATTCAAGACACGGAAACTCCCTATTCTCTTCGACTCCGGAAAGGGCGAGGAAGGACTGCGCCAAGCACTGAACGAGCTCTGTCATGAAGCAGAGCGCAGCGTGGAGGAGGGCGTGAACTATATTATCCTGACAGACCGCGACATTGACAATGAACATGCGGCAATCCCGTCGTTGCTGGCGGTGAGCGCCGTTCATCACTATCTGATAAGTGTAGGCAAGCGTGTACAGACTGCACTTATCGTGGAAAGTGGCGAGATACGCGAGACCATGCACGCTGCTTTGCTTCTGGGTTACGGTGCCAGTGCGCTTTGTCCCTATATGACCTTCGCCATACTCGATGATCTGGTGAAACGCGGAAGGATTCAAGAGGAGTATGCTACGGCCGAATCCAACTATGTCAAAGCGATTGACAAAGGACTAAAAAAGATTATGTCGAAAATGGGAATCTCGACCATCCGAAGCTATCGCGGTGCGAAGATTTTCGAGAGTATCGGGCTCAGCGAGGACTTGCTGAGACGTTATTTCGGCACAGAGGTGAGCACCATCGGAGGAATCGGACTGAAAGAGATTGCAAGAGATGCCATTCGCCTGCAAAAAGCAGCCCAGGAGCAGTCGCAATTGAAGAACCAAGGACAATTCTCATGGCGTAAGGATGGCATCAAACATGCTTGGAATCCGGAAACCATTGCCACACTGCAACTGGCCACACGAAAGGGTAGCTATGAGAAGTTCAAGGATTGGGCAAAGCTTGTTGACGAGAAGGATTCGCCCATCTTTATCCGCGACTTCTTTGATTGGAAGAAGGTGTCTGAACCTACACCTATCGATGAGGTCGAACCCGTAGAGTCAATCGTTAAGCATTTCGTGACCGGCGCTATGTCCTTCGGCGCCTTGAGCATCGAGGCACACCAGGCACTGGCATTGGCAATGAACAAGCTCGGCACTCGCTCGAATACTGGTGAGGGTGGCGAGGATAACGCCCGCTATCATACACAGATGGATGGTGTATCACTGTCGAGCAAAACCAAGCAGATAGCCAGTGGCCGCTTTGGAGTGACAGCGGAATATCTTGTAAATGCCGAGGAGATACAGATTAAAGTGGCACAAGGTGCCAAGCCCGGTGAGGGCGGTCAGCTGCCGGGCTTCAAGGTAAATGAAATCATCGCCAAGACACGTAATGCCATCCCAGGCATCTCGCTCATCTCCCCCCCACCCCATCACGACATCTATTCCATAGAAGATCTGGCACAACTCATCTTCGACCTGAAGAATATCAACCCCACTGCTGCTGTCAGCGTGAAGCTGGTAGCCGAGAGTGGTGTTGGGACGATTGCTGCTGGCGTGGCCAAGGCCAAGGCCGATCTCATTGTCATTAGTGGTGCAGATGGCGGAACGGGTGCTTCGCCAGCATCGAGCATGCGCTTTGCAGGTATCTCGCCGGAAATCGGTCTTGCCGAGACGCAACAGACCCTTGTCCGAAACGGCTTGCGCAATCAGATTCGCTTGCAGACCGACGGACAGTTGAAGACTGCCAAGGATGTTATCATCATGGCGATGCTTGGGGCCGACGAGTTCTCGTTTGGTACACTGCCTCTGATTGTGTTGGGGTGTGTGATGATGCGTAAATGCAACACCAATACTTGTCCGATGGGCGTAGCCACGCAGAACCCGGAGCTGCGTAAGCACTTCGAGGGAAAAGCCGAGTATGTAGTGAATTACTTCACGTTCTTAGCCAGGCAAGTACGCGAATACCTTGCTGAAATGGGTGTGTACAGCCTGAAGGAAATCATCGGCCACACAGAACTGATTGAGGTCAAAACCATTGGCATGACCGATAAGCAGAAAACGATCGACTTCGCCCGCTTGCTGGATAGACCCGAGACGGACAAAGCATTATATTGGGATCGCGGTGCCTATACGAAGGTGACCGGAGTGAAGGACGAGGAGATCATCCGTGCTGCCCAGGATTCCATTGACGAACAGGAGGAAGTGACGCTCCACTACGCCATCAAGAATACCGACCGCGCCCTCACCACAATGCTCAGCGGTGCCATCGCCAAGAAATACGGTGAGGCTGGTCTGCCCAACGGCACGATAAAGATAAAGTTCAAAGGGTCGGCAGGCCAGTCGTTTGGAGCTTTCGCCGTGAAAGGACTGGACATCCATCTGGAGGGCGAGTGTAACGACTACTTCGGCAAGGGGCTTAGTGGTGGTCACATCAGCATCGTGCCTCCTGCACGCCGCAGCGATGACTTCCTGGCAGAGGATAATGTCATCGCAGGCAACACGGGCCTGTATGGTGCCACCTCCGGAGAGCTCTACATCAACGGCAAGGTGGGCGAGCGCTTCGGCGTGCGCAACTCCGGAGCCATTGCAGTCATCGAAGGTGCTGGCGACCATTGTTGCGAATACATGACGGGAGGGCGTGTCGTGGTGCTCGGCGATACGGGCCGCAACTTTGCGGCTGGAATGTCAGGCGGTATTGCATACGTCTACGACCCCAACCACACCTTCGACTACTTCTGTAACATGGACATGGTCGAACTCTCGCTCGTCGAGGACAACGTCTCACGCAAGGAACTGCTGGAGCTTGTCCGCCAGCACTATCTGCACACTGGATCGGCACTTGCAGGACGTTTGCTCGACAACTGGCAGCGCTGCATTGAAGACTTCATCCAGGTGATACCCATCGAATACAAACGTGTGCTCGAGGAAGAGAAAATGGCGCGACTCCACGAAAAGATTGCTGACATCCAGCGCGACTATTAGGAAAAGGTAAAAAGGTAAAAAAGTAAAGATATGGGAAACCCGAAAGCTTTTTTAGAGATACACCGCCAAGAGGCGGGCTATCGTCCGGTTCACGACAGGATCCACGACTTCGGCGAGGTGGAACAGACACTCAACACGCACATGCGGCGGGAGCAGGCGAGCCGCTGTATGGACTGCGGCGTGCCCTTCTGCCACTGGGCCTGCCCGTTGGGCAACAAAGCACCAGAATGGAACGATGCACTGTATAGGGGCGACTGGGTGTTGGCTTATCGGTTGTTGAGTAGCACCAATCCCTTCCCTGAGTTCACAGGACGCATCTGTCCTGCCCTCTGCGAGAAGGCATGTGTGCTGAACCGTTTCAACCACGAGCCTACAACCAATCGCGAAGATGAGTGTGCCATCATCGAGGCTGCCTTCCGTGAGGGATATATTTCACCACGGGTACCTGTCAGAAACGGGAAGAGCATAGCTGTCATCGGAACAGGCCCGGCAGGTCTCGCCACTGCCAATGCACTCAACCAGATGGGTTATACGGTTACTGTCTACGAAAAGAATGAAGCTGCCGGTGGCCTTTTGCGTTACGGCATCCCCAACTTCAAACTCAACAAGGCCATCATTGACCGCCGTATTCGATTGCTAGAGCAGGAAGGTATCGAATTCAGGTATGGCCAAGCTGTTCCGTATGCTACGATCATATCACAGCTCACGACGCAATTTGCTGCAGTAGTCCTCGCCACTGGCACCCCCACCGCCCGCGACCTCAAAGCACCCGGACGCGAGTTGAAGGGCGTACACTTCGCACTCGAATTACTATCCCAGCAGAACCGCGTGCTCGCTGGTGCAGAGTTCACAAAAGAAGAGCGAATCACAGCCAAGGGCAAGAATGTGCTCGTCATCGGTGGTGGTGACACTGGTTCAGACTGTATCGGAACGGCTCATCGCCAGGGCTGCAAGAGCGTCACGCAAATCGAGATCA
>Ga0247610_10001786_pt1 | contig 25921 bp, 16 predicted proteins | sample 174DNAGHGhighgp2_FD_193483 | JGI IMG/M metagenome (GOLD analysis project Ga0247610, IMG submission 193483) | Sheep rumen microbial communities from Palmerston North, Manawatu-Wanganui, New Zealand - 1742 DNA GHGhigh gp2 | ecosystem: Host-associated > Mammals > Digestive system > Stomach > Rumen...
GCTTGATTTGCTGAGATGCAGCCAATCTTATCTAAATTAAAAGAAAATTTAATGTTAAAATTAATTTGGTTAATTTCCCGCCCGCAGGGCGGTTAATACAACCGAAGGGCCAACTTCTATATCATTGCCTTTTTTTTGTGTGCGGCAGGCAGGGTAGGGGGGATAATGTCACTTGAGCTGGCGCATGTGCTCCTGGTCCAGCTGGTCGCCATAGCGCTCGCGAATGATGCGCCCCACGGCATCGCCACGGTTGATGAGCTCGGTTGTGATGCGCTGCAGCGAGTCGTTGAGCAGACTGTCCTGGCGCACCATCAGCATCTCGTCGTCGCGCTTGAGCGACGAGTCGGCTGCCATCTTGAGGTACTCCTGCCAGGTGGCCACTCGGGCGTTCATGATGCCATTGCGCTGGTTGATGTAGTGCAGATAGGCGCTATTGAGCGGGCTGCCAGTGATGTCCCATGAATCGGGGTTGATGCGGATGTCGATGTTGCCGCTTTCCAGCACAAGGTAGAACGGGTTGATGGTGTCGTTGTCCCAGCGGATGAGGGCCACCTTGGGTTTGTCGGTCTGTCCTGTGAAGGTGAATGTCCCGTTCCTGGCATGAGCCGTTGCGCACACCCTCAAACGGTTGTACTCCTCTTCCAGCACCAGCAGGGTGGCGCTGTCGTGGCGCAGTTTGTTGTCGAGGGTGATGTCCAACTGATAGTTGAGCCCGCGGTCATGGCCATCGCAGCCGGCCAGCATTGCAGCCAGCGCCAGGGCAAGTATGGTTGTCTTGTTCTTTTTCATGGGGGCAAATTTACAAAATCTTTCCCGTATGGGTCCTATGGGCCAGGGTTTATCATTGCGTGTTTTTAGGCCGGCGTTTAGGTTTTCTCGGCAGAAAAGTCTATCTTTGCGACAAAATAATAGACCATAACATTACCAGTACAATGAAAATGACAAAACGACAAGGCATGGCGCTGATGCTCATGCTGCTGCTGGCGCTGCCCGTGGTGGCACAGAAGCAATTCACGCTTGAGGATTTGAACTTTGGTGGAACCAATTACATGAACATGATTCCCGCTAACCGCACTCTCACCTGGTGGGGTGACCAGCTGGTGCGCTTGTCGGGAGACACATGCTGGACGGTCGACATCAAGACAGGCAAGGAGAAAGTGCTCTTTACCCGTGACCGCCTCAACAAGAAAGCAGGACTGACCGAGGCCAGCAATAGAATCATGAGCCTTAGGATGGCTTCGTTCCCCAATGCCGGCAAGCCTCTGGTAATGGTGAATACCCGCACCGATGCCATGCTCGTCAATTTCAAGAACGGCAAGGTGGAGTGGAAGCAAGCCCGCCCCGATGGCGTGCAGGCCTCGGAAATGAGCCGGGAGAGCCTCGCCACAGCCTATGTCAAGGGCGATAACCTCTATGTCGTCGATGCATCGGGTAATACCCGCCAGGTGACCAGCGACGGCTCGCGCGATATGGTATATGGACAAAGTGTGCACCGCAACGAATTCGGCATTGAGGGTGGCTTGTTCTGGAATCCCCAGGGCACGCGCCTGGCCTATTACCGCATGGACCAGAGCATGGTTGCCGACTACCCGCTGGTTGATGTGCCTGAACTGGACGATAGCACGCGCGTGATAGCCGAGCCTGCTCCTGAGAAATATCCCATGGCAGGCCAGACGTCGCATCTGGTGTGGGTGGGCGTGCTGGATGTCGCCACGGGCGACACCGTCTATCTCAAGGCTGGTGACCCCACCGACCGCTATTTCTCCAATATCTCGTGGAGCCCCGACGGCAACATCGTCTATATGATGGAAGGCAACCGTGACCAGAATGTGGCCGATCTTGTGGCCTATGATGCCGTGACAGGCGACCGCATCGCATCGCTCTACCATGAGGCCCATCCCAAGTATGTCGAGCCGCAGCACCCCATCACGTTCCTGCCCTGGGACAAGGAGAAATTCATCCTGTGGAGCGAGAAGGACGGCTATAACCACCTCTACCTGATGGATACCGCAGGCAAGCTGGTGAAGCAGCTCACGCGCGGCAATTGGGTGGTGATGGATATGCTGGGATTTGATGCCGAGCGCCAAGCCGTCATCATCAGTGCCAATGCCGACAATCCCATCCAGCAGAACCTGTACAGGGTTGATGTCGCAACCGGTGAGATGACCCGCATCGACGAGGGCGGACGTGGCTGGCACAGCGGACGCCTGAGCGCCAGCGGCCGCTACCTGATCGATAACTACCAGGAGCCCGACGTGCCCCGCAATATCGCCATTGTGGATACCCGCAACAACAAGCAGTACCGCTATTTTACCGCTCCTGACCCCTGGCAGGGTTACACGGTGCCCGAGTATCGTTGCGGCTCCATCAAGGCTGCCGACGACAGCACCGACCTGTATTATCGACTGGTGCTGCCCACTGGCTTTGACGAGACCAAGAAATACCCCACAGTGGTCTATGTCTATGGTGGCCCGCATGCCCACAACGTGGATGCCGGCTGGCACTGGCGCAGCCGCAGCTGGGAAACCTATATGGCGCAGCGTGGCTATGTCTTGTTCATCCTTGACAACCGCGGCAGCGAGAATCGCGGCCGAGATTTTGAGCAGGCCACTTTCCGCCAGTTGGGACAGGTCGAGATGCAGGACCAGATGCGTGGTGTGGAATTCCTCAAGACGCTCAACTATGTGGACACTGCACGATTGGGCGTGCATGGTTGGAGTTTTGGCGGGTTCATGACTATCAGCCTGATGACTAACTACCCTGACGTCTTCAAGGTGGGTGTGGCCGGTGGCCCTGTCATCGACTGGAAGTGGTATGAGGTGATGTATGGTGAGCGCTACATGGACACGCCGCAGACCAACCCCGAGGGATACAACCAGACCAGCCTGCTCAACAAGGCCGCTGACCTGAAGGGCCGCCTGCAAATCATCATTGGCCTTAACGACCCCACCGTGGTACCCCAGCATGCCTACAGTTTCTTGAAGGCCTGCATTGCCGCCGGCACCCAGCCCGATTTCTATGTGTATCCTGGTCAGGGTCACAACATGAGAGGGCACCAGAGCGTGCATCTGCATGAGCGCATCACGCGTTACTTCGATGACTATCTGAAGTGAAAACGGTCAAAACCGTTTGCGACACAACACAGCGCAGTGGGCAAAGGCAGCGGCAGCGTTAACGCACAATGTCGTTGGCATCCGTCACATTGTGGTGGGGGCAGTCCTTGCCGCACAAGTACCCGAATGGGTCACTCTTGGCAGTCGGGAAACTGTAGAATGTCCAGTGTGAGGGTTTCCTGAACCCGAATTTGCGGCCGTTGTGTTCATGGACAGGGGCTTGATAGCACACAGTCTTGCCACTCACATATTTGTCTTTTTGATAAGGGCTGTATCTGATGCCGTCGGTCTCGATATAGGCGAGGTCTTCTATGCAGTCGTGCTCAAGGATGAACGAGGGCATGACGCGGTTGCCCGCCAGCACCGAATGGGCCACGGCGACATATTCGGGTCCGGCAGTCGTTTCCCATCGTCGTGCGGCATGGGCAAACCAGCCGCAGTCGGTAGCCCACTGCGCTACCTCCTGGATAGAAGGATTGACGGCATCGGGGTGTCGGCTCTCGAACAGGTTGAGCAGCAACGACAGTTCGGCCTCGGCACCCTCGGGTGAGCCCTGCTCTGCCTTGCCCAGCACGGCAAAGAACATGTAGCACTCGTCGGCTGTTTTGCCGTTAAAGGCGGGATTGTCAAGGGTGTAGGCTTTTCCCTTGATGATGCGTCCTGCCGCCATGATCAGTGCCTTGAAATACTTCACCGCCTCGTCCATGGGCATGAAACGTGCGGCGTCGCTAGCCTTGTCGATGTGCTTGCGCACTGCTTCCTCGGGGTGATACTGCACGCCAAGGGCAAACCGTTGGTCGCAACGCTCGATGGCCTCGATGACGTCGATGCCGTCGTCGCTGGTGACAGCGGTGACACGCAACGGGGTGCCCGTGATGTCGCCCACAGCCTGGTGGTGCCATGAGGGCACGTTGCTGATTTCGTGGGTGTGTGTGATGGCATACAGCAGCGACGTCGTGTCGGTGACGGTCACGTTGTGCGGTGTGTAATGGCGCTTGCCCTGAGCGTCACGCGCGGCTCGATGCACATGGCGGTCCTCTTTTCCCAACTGATGATAGTAGGCCCCCAGGTCCTGGATGAGAGGCGCGCCTGACACCACTGCGAGCATCTGCATGCCGCGGCACAGGCCCAGAATCGGTATGTTGTTGTCCAGGCAATAGGTCATGGTCAGGTACTCCGACAGGTCGCGCGTCGTCTGGTAATTGCGCTCGGCCTCAATGCCGTGCCACGGCTCGGGTTGGGCAAACAGGGTTGGGCTGATGTCACCGCCGCCCAAAAAGACCACCGCCTGGATGCCCTGCATCTTTTGGGCAATATCGGTCCCATGGTAGGTTTCACGTTTCACCATGTCGGCATAGCGTTGCAGCAGGATGCCATTAGCGTCCATGTATCTGGCCTGCAGCTCGGTCCCGTCATACTCAAGACCGGCGGGACGCATCTGGTCAAGAATCACAGGCACGCCACCGGCAGCCTTCACCGCCTTGATGGCCCGCACAAAATTGTCGGCCGACTGTTGCCACGCAATGCCCACTTTCACAGGCGTTTCCTCGCCGGCAGCACTGCAGCCTATTGCAGTGCACACAATCAGCAGGACAATCGTGGCCCAGCGCTTTGCCAGCGCCAATCGTTCACTGTGTAGTATCGTGTCAGTTTTCATTCTCCAGAATAATTAATCTCCCCACAAATATACAATAATAAACCAAATCAGCCTCCCCGTTATCATGGTTATCTAAACGCCACCCCTATGTGTTAACAAAAATTAAGGATGCATGTTGACAAATTCATGTCAATCTTTTAGTACTATTATAAGGAATATGATTAAATTTGCAACGGATAATAATAGTGTGCTATATTTGTCCAAATATCCGATGCCTATTATGGTTTTTATGAGCCAATAGTGTCCTTAACCTAGAAAACTAATAATATGCTGGACCTTTTGAAGAAAAATTGCTGTTTGTCACTTGCGTCAGTACTCTTGTGCCTGGCATTCACGGTCAATGCCTTTTCCCAAAATCAGTATGTGCAGATTAAAAAAGGGTATGAGGGCGATAGCAGGACACTAAAAGAGCAGCTCAACAGCACCAATAAAAACAAGAAGAGCAGCCTGGGTGATAATTCCGCGACGCAAAAGATTGAGGATGCCAATGACCCCCTGTTCAAGAAAGTGCTACCCACTACGGCCGAAGTGGCCAAGCAGATAGCCAATAGCATGAAAGTCGTGAAACCCGATACCCAAAAACTGAAAAACATCTTCGGCAATAGCCATAAAATCTCCAGATTCAACATATCGGCCACCGAGGTCACTCAAGCGCAGTGGGAATCGATAATGGGCTATAATCCCTCACAACAGGTCGGCCCGGAATTGCCCGTTGAAAATGTCACTTGGGCACAATGTCAAGAGTTTATCAAGAAACTGAACAAATTGACGGGTAAAAAGTACCGTCTTCCCACCGTTGACGAGTGGATGTATGCCGCATGCGGAGGCCAAAACTCAAAGGGGTATAAGTATTCAGGCAGTAACCGCATTGCCGAGGTTGCTTGGTTTGACGCCAATAGCGAATATTCTACCCATCGGGTGGGCCGGTTGAAGAAAAATGAAATCGCACTCTATGACATGAGTGGAAATGTTGCCGAGTGGTGCAGCGATGCGGCTGGCTCTTCCCATGCCTATGTGGGAGGCTCGTGCTATGATGAGGCTGTCAAGTGTGCAGCGTCGGTTCCTGAATCATCACGGATGTATCTGGACGAGGCCTCGCCCCGCATCGGGTTCCGGCTTGCTGAATAAAAAGAATAACTGATAAAACATCAATAATATGAAACATTTAATTTATTGCTTATTTGTACTCTCTCTGGCGTTGTTCCTGTCTCAACAGGCTGTTGCCCAAAATAAGGTTGCTGTGGATAAGGACGGAAAAATCCATAGGACTCTCTCAAAGAAGAGTTCCCAAGGAACCGTGGACTTGTCGAAGATTCTCAAACCCGAACGGGAAAAAACTAAAAAGCACGCTACCAAAAGTTCTGCGCCCAAGGCTACAACCAAGAAACAGGAGCCTAAAGCCGCTGCCGACACCAAGAGTGTTGAAGAAGAGCGCCCTGTGAGCAAGAAAAAGACTGAGCGCAAACCGCGTGTGAACAAAGAGCGAGACGTCGTTGACAGTGTCGCATATAGCCCCAGGCGCGAGAATAAAGGCGATGCCAGCTGGATGCCCAAGGAGGCCATTGCCGAACCCAACTACGATGACGATTTCGATGACGGACAAGAGGACTCCGAGGCCATGGAACAGTATATTGTAGATGCTGTAATCAATTCGCTGGCCGATAATATGGTTATGGTTGAAGGGGGCACATTTGAGATGGGCAAGACCAAAGAGCAAGGCCGCGATGCGCGGGATAATGAGAAACCCAAGCACAAAGTCACCGTTTCGTCGTTCAGAATGAGCAAATATGAAGTGACACAGGCCCAATGGATGGTCATCATGGGCAACAACCCGTCTGATGACCAGGAAGACCTGAGCAAACCCGTCACTAACATCAGCTACAGGGATGTCATGGAATTTATCCAGAAACTGAATGAGAGAACAGGTTTAGGCTTCCGCCTGCCCACCGAACAGGAGTGGGAGTACGCAGCCCGCGGCGGTAATCGCATCCATGGAACGGTCTGCTACAAGTATGCCGGAGCCGATGATCCCAACGAATCGGCTTGGACAATCAATAACAGCGGTCGCGTGACCCACACGATTGGTGAACTGTTCCCCAACGAATTAGGCCTGTATGACATGAGCGGTAATGTCATGGAGTGGTGTGCCGACCGTTTCCAGAACTATGACCAGAAACGTTCCAGCGACGATTACAGCTTCTACTCGGGAGATAATTATGTGTGCCGTGGCGGCAGTGCTGTTGACGACCCGATTGACTGTCGCGTTTCGTCACGCGTTAGCGTTGGTGAGAATGAGGCCAGAGGCTACTTGGGCTTCCGTCTTGCTATGTAACTGGAATTCCCCCCTTGTTTTTTGAAAAAATCCTACTAAAATCTTTTGTTTTAGTTAACAAAGCGGTAAATTTGCACTTAAAAAGATAATAAATGTTTAACCGTCCCTCATGGGACAAAAAAGAAAATAAAGATGGCTAAAAAGAAATTTAACAGTGGAGATCAGACCTACAATCCCTATTCCAGGTCTAACAATTACTACGATCAGCAAGGTATGGGTACCTATGTGCCCGGCATGCACGAGAATGCAGTGAATAATGATCAGAACGTTGAGCGTCCAACTCAGCAGAATGATGATCCGGTAGTAGGTTTTCTCTACTCAATTTCCCGCAAGGGTATCGGCGAGTTTTGGCCTCTCCACTTGGGCACTAACACCATTGGCCGTTCCAGCGACATGGATATCGTGCTCAAGGAGATGACCGTGTCGGAGCACCATGCCGATATCCTGGTCAAGCAGCTCAAGAAATCACAGAACAAGGTCATTGCCAGCATTCGTGACGCAGGCTCCAAGACCGGAATCATTGTGAATGAGGAAGAGTTGGACTATGACATGCACAAATGCGAGACCAACGACATCATCACGATTGGCTCCTGCTACCGATTGCTGCTGTTGCTCATCGATGCTGAGAAGTATGGATTGACTGTAGCCGAGAACTTCATGCCCGCCGACGAGATCGAGGGCGATGACAACTATTCAGCTGTGGGTGGAGAGACCGACAGCATGTATGACTCTTCCAACCGCAATGTGGATACCGGAACCGTTGATTTGAATGGCGCAGGATTTGAAGGCCCTGGCGGCACCGTTGACCTTTCTTAATAAACAGCAGGCATTAGGAGAAGAGATTGCTGAATAGTTGAACAATGGCAATAATCAATTTACAGGGTAAAGAAGAAAAAGCCCAACGGATACATTATGAAGTAGATACCACACTGCCAGCCCTGGGAGAGGGCGGCATGGGGCAGGTGCGTCGTGGCGTTAGGGTAGATGAAAAGACAGGCGTGAGGTCTGAAGTGGCTATCAAGTTCCTGTTCGAGGATTTATCCGATAAGGCTATTGCCCGCGCTCGCCGTGAAGCCTCGGTAAGAATTCATAATGAAAATCTTGTCGAGATGTTCGGTTTTGTTGAGGTCGCCGACAACAAGTCAAAACATGGTGAGGTAAAGCGCTACCATGTGGTGAGTGAATTGTTGGAAGGTGTCATGCTCTATGATGTCATCAAGGGCAATACAACCGACCGCTATGGCAAGCAGGTGGAATTTGCCCAGGAACTGTATCAGATGTATTGCGATGACCGCTTCCGTTTTGCGGTCCTGGTCACCCGCAATGTGCTGTCAGGCCTGATGGCACTGCATGACCAGGGTTACATCCATCGGGATGTGGACCCCAGCAACATCATGATCACCCACAACCGCAAGATCAAGCTCATTGATTTCGGCATTGCCAAAAAGCTTGGAGAGGATGCCGGCGGTGCCGATGACATGCAGCTGACCAGTGCCGGCCAGTTTGTGGGCAAAGCAGCCTATGCCGCTCCCGAGCTGGTATTGGGTGACCTCAAGCACCAGAACCGAACCACCGATTTGTATGCTGTGGGCATCATGCTATACCAGTTTGTGACAGGGAAACTGCCCTTTGAAGGCGACATGATGCAGCTCATCCAAAAGCAGATTCATGAAAAGATTCCCTTGAAGGAGGTCCCCTATAAATCGTTGCGGGCTGTCATTGGCAAAGCGACCGAGAAGAAACAGGGTAACCGCTATCACAGCGCTGCCGAGATGCGTGTGGATCTTGAAAAGTTGTCTGACAGGGGCGCTGATGCGTCCAGGACAGCTTCGGATGTTCTCACCTCAACGGTGGGGAGCAACAAAAAACTCTTGTATGCCATCTTGGGAGGTGTAGCTGCAGTAGCACTGATAGCCTGCGCATTCGCCTTTTGGCCCCGCTCATCCGAGGAAGGCCCGGCCGCTGGCGAAACTCCAGCCCTTGCCGATGGGCAGGTGATGGATACCATCGGGTTTGATGTCATTACCGATGCCAAAAGCGGAGCCAAAGTGATCCCAATCACAATGCTTGTCCAAAAGGCGATTGACTTGTTGAAAGATCCGGCGACAGCTCAGGATGGTGTGACTCAGTTGCAAGATATCGCCACCAAGTATGGGGACTACCGGCATGCCGCACCAGCGTTTGCAGTGCTTGCCGCACTCACCCAACCCGTGGATGCCGATGTGAGTGCCAAGTCCATCAAGGAGATGAGGGCAGCGACAGCCAGTCTCATCAATAGGGATGCCCCTCAGGCCCACAAATATGCCGAGCAGGCTTACCAATTGGATTCGACATGTTACCAGGCGATTTTTGAACTGGCAACTGATTATTGCTCGGCTGCGACGCGCACTGGCGACGACTCGTTGCAGGATTTCAACAAGGCCTTGAAACTCTTTAACAGTGGCATCAAGTATGCCGAGCAGGGTGGGGATGACGTCTATGTTAAACTGTTTGAGACACGTATCGGACAAGTAACCAGTACACTTCAATAATGAAAGCACCCACTCAACATCCGAATGGCATTTTCCGCAAGGGGTCCAAGGTGTCTCTGAGAATCAGGGACAAGCAGTACCTGTTTGATTTGAACGGGCCCACTTTGGGAAAAGGGGCAATGGGACTGGTTTTTCGTGGCGTGGAGAGTTCAAGCGGCATTCCTGTGGCAATCAAGCAGGTGAATCCCAGGTTTGCTGACAATCCCGAAATCAGGCGTCGTGCCCGTCAAGAGGCACGCATGGAGTTTGACCATCCTAATCTGGTCCAGATGTTGGGATTTTGCGAGTCTCCTCAAGGCAAGGGCGATTTCTTTATTGTGAGCCGTATGGTAAACGGTGAGAACATCGATAAATTTGTCAACGAAAACATCAGGACCCTGCCTCAGCCCGAGAAAAAGATCTGTGAGCTGTTCCTTCCAGTACTGGATGCCTTGGAATATCTGCACCAAAAAGGAATCTTGCACATGGATGTCAAGCCGTCAAACATTATGGTTGAGCAGGGCAGGAATGTGCGTCTCATGGATTTGGGTATTGCCTACCTGTCGCAGCAGACGCCTGATGGCGGGTCTTCCTCGGGTGTTATGGGCACCCCACGATATGCTGCACCTGAGCAATTCAACAGCAATGCCGATGGTGAAGGCCCGAATCTGACACGAGCGACAGATATCTATGAAGCAGGAGTGACACTCTATGAGCTCATCACGCGCCAGAATCCATATAAGGCTCCAACGGTTGCCGAGGCTAAAAAGCTTCACCAGGCCGAGGGACTGAGCAAGAACAGCATGATTTCACCTGCTGTGTATCAGGTCGTTTGCCGTGCAACAGCAATCAACCCCCAGGAGCGTTATCAAACGGCTGCCGAGATGAAAGCTGCGCTCAAACAGGCGCTGATGGTCAATCCCGAACCCTGGTACCGGCGCCTGTTCAAGCGTTTGGGGTCATAGCAATGACCATTGTGGTTACTCTAACACTTGTGATAATCATTCAAGTTTATATAAATAATGAAATTAATTAAGACACATTATAATATTCAAGGTTATGTTGACTCCCGTATAGGAGGCCGTGCCGAGAATCAGGACTTCAGCGGGTTTGCTGACACGCCGTTGGGTCTGCTTGTCGTGGTGTGTGACGGAATGGGAGGCGGCCCGTCGGGCAGGCTCGCATCCACCATCGCGGTGCAGAAGACCGTTGAGTTTGTCAAGCAAATCAATGACGACAAAGCGCCCCGTGATAAAGCCCTGGCCGATGCCGTAGAGTATGCTCACCAGGCCATCCTTGACCAGCAGCGCACCGATCCATCGACCAAGGGTATGGGCACCACACTCACCGCCCTGCTCATCAACAGCGAGTCGGCATATGTCGCTCATGTGGGTGACAGCAGAGTGTATCAGTTTCGCGGCGGAAGAATGGTCTTCAGGACTAAGGACCACTCCTTTGTGGGTGAAATGGTGCAGAAGGGCGACCTCACTGAGGAGCAAGCACGTCTGTCGGCTCGTTCCAACATCATCACCCGTTGCCTGGGCGGCGGAAACAGCCAGGCCGAGGTGGATGGGCCATTGCCCTACATGAAGGGTGACCGTTTCATGCTGTGCACCGACGGCATTTGGGGCATGATGCCTGAACCCCGACTCATCAAGCTGGTCGCTAAAACCAAGTCGTTGAGTGGCGCGACCGATGCAACGGTAATTGCTGTCGATGAGCAGGGACGAAACGAAGGGAATCATCACGATAACCTGACTATAGCATTATTAGATACAACCGAAGACTCAATATTAAAAGAACCTATGAGCAAGACGACTAGAACTATTATCTATGCGCTGGGTGCGTTGCTGGCGCTGAGTTTGCTGGGTAATTTTATCCAGTGTGGCCGGACAGGAGGAACCGAGGAAACCCGGCAGCAGATAGAGCAGTTGCAGGAGCAGTTGCGCCAGAGCAAAGATTCCATCAGCTTCCTTAAGGGCCGCATCAAGGGCAACCAAGAGAAAGGCGGGGATTTGATTGTCAATCTGAACGATCCCAATGCCGGCGCTAAAGACAAAGAAGCAGCCAAGGAAAATGAAAATGGAGCCAAGAAAGAGGCAACAGAAAAGAACGATAATCAAAAGAACGCCCAGGCCAGTGCCGATGTCGATAGAATTTTAGGAGTCATCATTGACCAGCTGGAACAGGCTAAAAAGGCTCAAAATACTGAGACTCGCAAGAACGTCTGCAAACAGGTCGTTGCCAAGTTGGCCGATCTTGAGAAGATGGACCCCGCTCACAGCGAGATATATAAGACTGCAGCTGCTGAGTTGAAGAAGGACAAGACCTTGAGGCCTGGTGAAGAAGGCAAAGGCCAGATCAATGCTGTTATCAGCAAGATTTCCAGTGCAAAGTCTAACAAGAAATAAATACGATTATGAAGGTAATAACGATTGGAAGGGATCCAAGTTGCAATATCGTCATCAATGATCCCAAAATTAGCCGGCGTCATGCGATTGTACGTGTCTCGGACTTCGGTAAGATTGAAGTCGTGGATTTGAGCACCAATGGCACGTCGGTGAACGGCAACCCGTTGCGCAAGAATGTGCCTTATCCCGTGACCCGCAACAATCAGGTGACCTTTGCCGGTGTGAGCAAGCTCAATTGGGATGACATTCCCAATCCGTTCAAGCTGTATAAATGGATTGCTATAGGTCTTTTCGGCTTGATAGCATTGGCTATAGCAATCACAGCGATTGTCAAGGCTGTCGGTTCAGACGATGAGCCGATTGTCACCCAGCAACCGCCGGCAGCCGCTGTGACTACACCAGGGACAAGCACGCCCAAGAACGGCTCAAAAACAGCACCGGCCGACAAAAACAAGGCTAAAGATGCTGATGCAGAGAATATAGATGATAACACCGGCAATCTCTTGAAGCCCGTGGCTCCGCATCGACCTGCCGCCAAGGTTGAGGCTCCTGCCAAGGAGGACAAGAAAGACCAGAACGGCAAGACCGAGAAAGTGAACAATAAAGCCAACTCGGGCAGCAAGAACAATAATCAAAACGCTGGAAAGAAGGCTGAGAAAAAGACGCAGAAACCCGATACTAAACAATCGGCAGACGCTAATAGTGATGGAAAAACCGAATCACCTCAGCCAGCGAAGAAAAAAACAAGAGTAATGTAATCCCTAAAAATATAAACCGATATGAAATTAATTAGAATTGGTAGTTCGCAATCCTGCGACATCGTCTTGAACAGCAAGTATGTGAGTTCGCTCCATGCCGAGCTGACCGTGTTGGATGACGGTAAAATCATCCTTGAGGACAAGAACAGCCGTAATGGCACTACGGTGGGTAACAAACCGGTTGAACCCGATACTCCGATAACCATTCAGCGAGGGGATAAAGTCATGTTTGCCGACGAACCCCTTGTTTGGGCGCGTGTGCCCATGCCTGAGAAACTGTCGGGGTTCAAGCGCGTGCTCAATATCGGTTCAAACTTCCGCAATGACATCATCTTGAACAGCCCCACGGTGAGCCGCTATCATGGCTCGTTGCGCGTGAAGGGCAACAAGGCCTATCTCCACGATAATGGCAGCAAGAACGGTACTTTGCTGAATGGTGTGCGCATTGAGCCAGGCAAGGATGTGCGTGTCAAGAAAGGCGACAGCGTGCAGTGTGGCAGCGAGGATATTACCGAACAGATCAAGGCTTTCATCCCCAATAATGTGGGCAAGATTGCTGCCATCTCGGCCGCCTGTGTGGCTGCGGTAGCATTGCTGGCAGGTGGCGCTTATATCCTGTGGGGCAAGGGCTCAAATGTGCCTTCCCATCCCAGTGACTATCAGGATGCTGTAGTCTATCTCTTGGCTGGTTTCCACACCGAGATCACGTTTGACGATGACGCCGGATCGGGACTGGTTGCTCGCTTTGATGACAATGGCGCTTCGTGGAAAGACGATGAGACTGCCGAAAAACGCCCGATATTCATTCAAGCTACTGCTTTCTTTATTGACCGCGAGGGACGCATGGTGACCAACAAGCATGCGGCAGCACCTTGGGATGAGTATCTGAAAAAGGCTTATGATGGTGACCCCAGCATCACGTGGGAAGAGCACATGAAGCAGGAGTTTGAGAAATTCTGGCCCGAAAAGCTGAAAATTGCCCAACTGATGTCATCTGACAACGAAGTGTATAACAGGGCTGTCTATGAGCTGAAGTTAACCGAGGTGGGTAAAAAATTGTTGAATGGCTGCAAGTCTCCCGCCGACCTTGGCGCCAAGATTAACCGTCTGTTCAAGTCCAAGGTGAAAATCCAGGGATATCTTGACTACATTGCAGTGGGTTATCCTGGCCGCAAATATACGGCAATTGACGAGTTCCAGCGTTGTGACACCATTGCTGTTGCCAATGACCCGAGTGTTGACCTTGCTGTGCTGCAGTTGAATGACAAGAAGACACCTGACCATATCAAGTATGTGTTTGATATGAAGAATTGGAATGAGAAAACACTTGTTCCGCAAAAGGATGTACTCTACACCATCGGTTATCCCGCTGGCCTGATGTGGGGTCAGGATGAGAAGAGTGATGCGCTTGCTCCCAGCTTGTATGATACCAAGTGCTCACAAGTGCCCACAAGGTATGAATTCCAGATCCAGAACGCGACCATCGGTGGCAGCAGCGGCTCTCCTGTCTTCAACAAGAAAGGTGAACTGGTGGGCATCCTGTTTGGTACCTACGACAAGGTGGCTTCAAAGGCAATACAAGTGAAATTCTTGAAGAAACTTTATGATGAAGAGGTTAAGTTGTTCGCTCCTAAGAAGTGATAACACCATTTTTAACTTTTTCCTGTGTGTGATCCTGTGCCTTGCCCTGGCTTTCCCGGGGCGGGCACAGACCCCACGCTGGATACTCCCGGCAAAATATCAGTCCATTAGCCCGTTTTCCCATGAACTGTTCAAGGTCAAGGAGAGGGGCTTGGTCGGTATTGTGGACAATACCGGCAAAGTGGTCGTGCCTGTCATGGCCGACTCAATCACCAATTTTACTAATGGTTATGCATTGATACTGAAGAAGGATGTCGAGGGCTACAGGGCAGAGTCGATTCTTGATTTCCAAAGAAAGATTACACCCGTGGACCCTGCCGAGGCCCTGTACCTGGGGCCATTCCCCTTCTTCTCCGAAAACAAGTGCGTCGTGTCCAATAAGAAAGGCAAATTCGGCTACCTGGGCACTGCAGGACGTTTAGTCATTCCTTGCAAGTATCTGTCGGCACGCCCGTTCAACGAGGGCCTGGCATCGGTCTGCAAGGGCAAGGGAGGCCTCAAGGGCCTGGTTAATTCGGTCGTGGATATGGTCGGCGGCAATGCCGATGCCATTGGCCAGTCATTGTATATCGATGACAAAGGGCAGCAACTCAAGCTTGCCAATGAGATTGGAACACCCAAATTGGCATCAACCTTTAGCGGAGGTAAGGCCTTCGTCATGAATGATAAAGGTGCCTATATTATTGATAAATCAGGTCAGATAGTGTCGATTGAGCGTGGGGAGCACCTGACCTTTGATGACTACTTTATCCTCACGTCGATGTCTGAGCCTCGGGTGGCTAATGAACCTTACCTTGTCACGCGCGACAATGATTATGAGGTTTATCAACGGAATGGCCTGAAGGGCCTGATGCGCAACGGTATTGTGGCCCTGCCTGCCCAATTCGACGCTGTGGACTACTTGTGGGAAGGCATTGCAATTGTCAGGCAAAAAGGTAATTGCGGTATCGTTGGCATGATCAGCAGCATGCTCAATTGTGATGTTGATGAGAAAAACGGCATGTTCACAGCAGCGGCAACCCTGCCAGGTGAGTTTGACGGTGAGGCGCTTGCTATTGCCCGCATTGGTGGCGGCAATACCATGAGCTATGTGATGGCGGGTGATGAAGCAACCCGCACGCTGGAGGTGAAACTGCCCGATGGCAGCAGCCAGGCGAGTGAGGTGACCTATGAACTGCTCCATGATGGGTTGGTGTTGTGGCGCAGCAGCGAAGCCTTTGATGCCGATAGCCGTGACAGCAATTCCAAAGAGGCCTCCAAGTCAAAGAAAAGCAGCAAAGACAATAAAGGCGTCTCAAAGGGGATAGCCGTTTCTTGCCCCTCGTCGGTCAAGGCTAATTCTAAAAACATCTGCCCGGTACCTGTCACGGTGACCAATCGGGGCAGTGCCGCATTGAATGTCAAGATCACTTCGAGTGCTGGCGGATCGGTATCCATTGTCGTCCCCGCCGGCAAGTCTAAGACCGCGACATTGCCGATTCCCGATGTAAAGAAAAGCAAGAAATGCACGATTACGGCATCGTCATCGGCGGGCTCGAAGTCCTGCAAAACGGTATTGAACCCTTATTTTAACCTGTAACTAATCAATAATATCAGATATGAAAAAGTTAATAGCATCATCAGCAATTATTCTTTTATGCCTGTTTTCGGTTCATGCCAGGGTGTATGAGACCCTGGTCTTGAGCGATGGGTTCAAGCTTCAAGGCTACATCATGGAGCGAGTCCCGGGAGAGTACATGAAAATGCAAGTCGAGAGTATCGTGGGAACAATCGACAGGGATTATATCGACGATACTCAAGATGTTGTCCAGAATAATCGTTCATTGATGAAAATCACATTGAATGAAGAGGGTATTGAGGCCCTGGGAGGAGATGAGGATCTGAAGCCAATAGAGGATAATTATGCTTTTAATAGCGTTTTGGGCCCGGTAAAGGTGCTTCTCAATGGCCGAAACCGATTTGATTATGAGTTCGCTCCAAAAGACGGATGCGGTGAGTATCTGATTAACGAAGAAATCATCGTGGCTATCGAGACGACCCCTCGCGCTGGCGATGCCATGAGGGGGCTGGTAGATGTGATCGAGACCAGCAGCGACAATTATCGGGGCCAGATCGTAAAGAACGTTTTGGGCCAAGCGATTTCTATGGTAGATGAGGAGGGCGTTCCCTATGAGGACATCAATGTCAACGAAATCGTCAGCATGAAGGTGGAAGGCCTTGACGGGGAAGAGGACATTTTAAAGCAAGCAGAATTCCTGGATGTGGTTGAGTCTGACAACTATGACGAGCCTCTCACGGGTGTCATTTTGGCCAAAATATATGACGATGATTCCGAGAAAGACCAGATTGTGATCTATACCCTGTCCGATGAAGAAATTGCAGTCCCTACCAATAGCATCACAAAGTTTGGCCGTGAAAAGAACCCTGATTTCAAGGCCGGCAAGAAGTACACAGTGAACAGCGGCGAGGTGTGGGTGAATGGTAACAAGGCCAAGCGTTATAACGGGGCGCTTGAGCAAAAGAAGAACTCTTATAGTCTGGGTTTTGATGCGGCCAACAAGGGCGTTATTGAAATCAAGTATACTGACCTTGATGACGGCGAGCTGGTGGTAGAAAACAAGTATGAGTCCCAGTTCAGGAATCCTAACCTGCTAAAGATGCTTCCAAGTAGAATCGTATCTCAAAGTGGCAAAAGGACGTACGCATTTGATGACACTGAGCTCATGAACTCACACAGCAATGTGATAGAGCAGGGACGTCCCAACAGCAAGGATGTGGTCAAGACCATTTTTAAAGTCAACAAGCCTGGCTCCAAGATGAGTGATTTGTATATCCTGTTTTACAAATCGGGTGATAAGAACCTGGCTTATATCATCAAGATTTTAGGGTAAAGAAATTATACCATACAGGTTGAAACAGTGCCTCCGGTTGTGAACTGGCGGCACTGTTTTTTGTCTATCAGCAGCCGGGAAACCCTTCAATAAACAAAAACCTAAGCGCCAGAAATGTAGTTTTTGAATGGTTTTTCGGCGTTTTTTTTGTTTATTGCTATTTTCATAGTATCTTTGTAAATTAAAAACTCAAGAAAAATGGAACTGAGACAAGGAACACAACTCCAGAATGGGAAATACAGAATTGTAGGCACATTGATGCAGGATGACACGGTAATTACCTATCGTGCAACGTGCAAAATGGTAGTTGATGGAGCTTACGGAAAATTCAATACTGACGTAGATGTCGCCATCAAAGAGTTCTTCCTGAGGAATTACTGTCGGCGTGACGGGGCTGGTACCGTCCTCGCCGCCGATAAGGGAAATGGAAATCTGGTAGAGAGCAGCAAGCAAAACTTCAAAGCGATGGCCCAGAACCTGGCTTCGATGAAGGAACCCGACGGGTCGGCTCAGGTGTCCGATATTTTTGAAGAGAATGGTACGATTTACTATGTATCGCAACTCAAGGAGGACCAGTATGAAGGTCGCCAGCCAATATCTAATGCGGATGTCCCTGTAATGCCGCGATCACAGGGAGGTCAACCCTCAAGGACGTTTGACCCCACCCCCGATGAGGTGAGCTATGGATATGATAGTGAGGAGTCTGGCAAGAAGAAATATTGGCTGATAGCTGCGGTTGTCCTGGCACTGATTGGAGTGGGTGCTGCCCTTTATGCATTCATGAACAAGGGCAACGGTGAATCGGCACCGACGACCCAGGAAACTGTTGCCGAGGCCCAGGTTGAACCTCAAACCAACGAGGCCCGTGAGCAAGTCGCCGCAGATGTTAAGGAGATTAACAGCAATCTGCCGAATGTCCTGAACGAGCACATCACAATGAAGTCTGCCGTCTATGACAAGGACAGCAATGTGCTGACAATTACCTATGAAGTGACTGACAAGTCAGACTTGGACAGCCAAAAAGAGAATATCAGGAAAGGTATGCTCGATGGCTTGAAGGGTAACGAAGGAACGGGCCGCCACTTCAGGGAGGCTTTGATAACCGTGAAGGAGCTTTTTAAGATGAATGGCACGACAGTGGACCAGTTTGTGCTGACCCCTGAGGACTATTCAAAGATCAAGATTTAGAGAATTTAAACCATCGCATTTGATACAGTTTGTTATGAGCAAGTGTTTATCTGTTAGGATATTAAGACTTATAGTGCTGGCCTTGATTGTCCTGAGGCCGTTTGGGGCTCTGTCTGAGGAGAGCTGGGCATTAAAGTCATGGAACTCCCAGAATGCTTCAAATATCCAGAACCTTAAACAGGGCAGAAATGTAACCCTGCTGTTGCGTATCATCAAGCCCAAGGACATGCCTGATGAGACTATCAAGAAAACAATTAATGTGGGCAAATACACGGTTCATCTCTACACCAATAATGCGGTGGTGTGCATCAATCCCACTAATGGCGAACAGCAACTGCTCATTGGGCAGGCCAAAGACATCTACACTGTCGATGCCAACACGCTGGGCTTTGATTTGGACAATGCCGATTGCGGCTTTGCTCTGAAAATCGAGAACGGGAATGCGTCGCCCATTGTCGCTCCAGGAAGCCAGCTGGTGAGATTCGCCGAGGTGAGACCTTTCTATGCCCAAAAGGACAAGACAAAAAAATATGACATCTCGAAGTATGTGGGTGACATGAGGGATTTCTTCAAGAACCTGCGCAAGGGTGCCTTTGTCAAGGCTTATAAGAATCGTCAGGAAATCCTCATGAGGGCCAATAAGGCCGCCTATGGGGTCGAAGCCGACTTTTATGACCCGCACAATCCCTTCATTCAGGCTCTGTATCCCATTTGGCCGTTGGCCGATGCCTTGTTCAACTGCCGTAGTGCAGAATATACCGAGATTCCCTCACGTCCTGACTATTACACGGCTTTGAGCGAAATTTCCTATGTCATCAAGACCAATGTGCTGATTGCCGAAGCTAACCAGTTCCTGGCTAATGATGGCTATTTCTCCTCGGTTGATGAAATCCGCTCAATTGTTGAAAAGGCTTTGTTTGAGCTTACCTTTAAGGAGGATACCGAGGAAGCTTATGACAGATTGTTGGCCAACATTACCGACAACGGATACATCAGGCAAGCGTCAATTGCCCGTGAAAAAGTTGCTTACAATGACGTTTATCATGCCTATGAGCTCACTGAATGTGAGCGTTACCTGAAGAAATACAAGGACGTTGATATCAACCACACATCTGAGATTATCAAGATGCGCAACGAGCTGGCCTATGCCAAGCTTGACTATACGGTGAGCGCTTGCAAGGAGTATCTGGAGAAATATCCTGACTCCTATTACACCTCCATGGTGAAGGAGCGCCTCTACAAATGCGCCTATCACGATATGGCACCCACGGCAGCTGCTTGTGAGGTGTATCTCAAGGATTATCCCGAGTCACCATTTGCCCACGAAGTGCGCGACAATCTCTATAAATATGCTTATCAGGAGATGAACGAGACCCTGGAAGATTGTGAAGCCTATCTGGAGAAATATCCCGAATCGCCCTATTGTGATGAACTCAGGGCTAAGAAAGAGGGCCTGGCTTACAATCATGCAGTGGAGATGAATGATATTGAGGAGTACAATCAGTTCCTGGAGAATTATCCCTTCTCGACCTATACCGATGATATTGTCGCCCGCAAGAACCAGCTCGTCAGCGAAACCTATGGTGAGTATGACTATGAGGCCGAGGAGTATGATTCTGACGAAGATTATGACCCCAACGAGATCGTGTGGGATTACAACTACGAAGAAGATGACGATGAGGCGTCAGCCGATACCTCTAAAAAACGCACCACCCGCACCAAGGGAGCAAAAAAACGCACCAATAAAGCAGCTCCTAAACGGGTGGCAAAGCCCAAAGCCAACACGACCCAGAAACCTGCAGCCCGCAATAAATCAGGCAACAACTCTGATGCATCAAAGAAGGCCAACTCTTTGATCTTCGGCCCGGGAAATTGATGGCTGGTTGAAAAAGTTGACCGGGTGCTGCCGTGACGAGAGACAGTTGGGAAGGTGGCAACCGGTTGGCCGACCAAGCACTAGTTCTCCGGTAATGTGCCTTTGCCCAGCGCAAGGAGTGTCTTGTGACAAAATAAAGGTAACTGTTGGTGTCCGCTAAAACTCCTGTAGCGGGCACCAACAGGTTTGAATTGTCAATGTGAATGAATTTTATCCGAAATATTCAAAATTCATCTCGTCTGACATGCCATTAGTCAATGACATAATGTGTTGAATAATAAATATTTGCGAATTAGTCAATTGGTGTGATGCAAATCGGCTGAATTCAAGTTTTTGTTTAATTATTTGGAAAATATCGAAAAAAATATAATCTTTGCGGTCTTTAAAGCGCGATGATAGGAATCAATGACGGCGCTATTCGCTTGTAATTGAACGGCTTGTCGTTTTCCTGTTTAAAACTGACTTTATTTGATGGGCAATTTACGCAAATCGATTTTTTATATAATTATTCTTTTATGTCTGTTGGCTTCTTGTTCCCAAGATGAGAAGAAATACCGCATCGGGGTGTCGCAATGCTCCGACGACATCTGGCGTGACAAGCAGAACTCGGAGTTGAGGATTGGGGCCTATTTCCATGATAATGTGGAGCTGCGGTTTGCGGCGGCCTATGATAATGACGAGCGTCAGATCCAGCAGATCGACAGCCTTGTGGATCAGGGAATCGACCTGCTGATTGTCGCTCCCAACCAGGTCTCAACCATCTCTTCGGCCATTGACAGGGCCTATGATAAGGGTATTCCGGTCATTGTGTTTGAGCGCAAGACCAATTCCAAGAAATATACGGCCTACATGGGTGCCGACAATTATGAGATGGGGCACCTGATGGGAGAGTATGTCGCTACGCGCCTGAATGGACATGGCAAGATTATCGAGGTGATGGGTTTGCAAGGCTCGTCCCCTGCCATCGAGCGCCACAATGGGTTCAAGGACGCGATCTCGCAGCATCCAGGCATACAGATCGTTGCCACGTTGCAGGGCGACTGGACTGAGCCCACGGCCTATCACATCGTCAAGCAGTGGCTGGCCAAGAATCCTGGCATTGCTATTGATCTGGTTTTCGGCATGAATGACCGCACGGCGATGGGTGCCCGCACGGCGTTTGCCGAGTCGGGTGGGGGAGCGTTGCCGCTCTTCTGCGGCATCGACGGCTTGCCGGGCGAGCATGGCGGCATCATGCAGGTGCGGGACTCGCTGCTCGACGCTTCCTACATCTACCCCACCCACGGCGACCAGCTGATACAGCTGGCGGTAGATATTCTTGATGGCCGCCCTTACGAGAAAGAGACTAAGCTGATGTCGGCACTTGTGACCCGCGACAATGCACACGTGCTGCTCATGGAGGCCGAGGAAATCATGCGTCAGTCCAAGATCATCGAGAAACTGCATCAGACTGCCAGCGGCTACTCGAGGCAGTTGGCTAACCAGCGCACGCTCACCTTTCTGGCGCTTGCCGCCATCGCGTTGCTGCTGCTGTTGCTGCTGGGCATCTACATGTACTACTTGCAGAAGGCGCGCATCCAAGACGAGCGCACCCAGATGGAGCGTGAGCAACTCGACTTCTACACCCAGGTCAGCCACGAACTGCGCACACCGCTGACGCTCATTGAGGGCCCCCTGGCCCAGCTGGCCGAGACCCCCGACATCAGGAATGCAAGCGCCGAGGCCAGTGGCCTGTTTGCCATCGTGAGGCGCAACACACATCACCTCACCCAACTCATCAACAAGATGCTGGGCGCCCAGGTGGGCGTTTCCCATCCTGAACTGCCCGGCGAGCAGGTCGACGCGATCACTGTCAAGCAGGGAGAACAGCCCGTGGAACACCCTGTCGAGCCAACCGAAGACGCCCCCACTGTGCTGATCGTTGATGATAATGCCGATATCCGCACCTATCTGAGAACCATCCTGCAAGGGCGCTACCGTGTCCTGGAAGCAGAGGACGGCAGGCACGGCTTGGATGTCGCCCGTGAGCAGGTGCCCGACCTCATTGTGTCTGACGTGATGATGCCTGTCATGAACGGACTGGAATTCTGCCAGCAAGTAAAGAGCAACGTCATTTCAAGCCACATTCCTGTCATCCTTCTCACTGCAAGGGCCTTGAACCAGCACCAGATTGAGGGCTACCAGAGCGGGGCCGATGCCTATATCACCAAGCCCTTCTCCCCCGAGCTGCTACTGGTGCGCATCGACAACCTGCTGCACAGCCGTCACCAGTTGCGCGACCTGTGGAGCAGCCGCCCGGTTGAGGCTGGCAGCAGACCCGAGGACCCCATGACAGCCAATACCGTCGAGAATCAGATCGAGAATGACTTTATCGCCAGGTTCAAGAAGGTTGTCGAGGAACACATGGGTAGCAGCAACGTCAGTGTTGAAGAACTAGCTGCAAAGATGGGATTGAGCCGCGTGCAGTTGTACCGCAAGGTGAAAGCCTTGACCGGCAACACCCCTGTTGACCTGTTGCGTAAGGCCCGCCTGTCCCGTGCCAAGGAACTGCTCACAGCTTCAGAACTCACGGTTAGCGAGGTTGCCTATCAGGTGGGCTTTGCCTCGCCATCTTACTTTACCAAGTGCTACAAGGATGAGTATGGCATAGTGCCTGGCGAAGACCGCAAGTGAGGCTGCAGCCCATATCGCTATAGCAGATGGTAGATGATTCTTTATCTACCATCTGCCTTATTTTCACCTGTTTATGGTACAAAAAATCGTTCATTGACTAGCAAAAATGTTACATTGAAACATATTTGCAAGCGGAAGTACAAATACTGATAGTCCCCTATAATACAATAAGGTAACTTTGCCCAATATTGACATAAACTCAATTTTTTTATTAACCTAAACCAACAGAACAATGAACGTACTGAAAAGATTTCTACTCAGCTTCATGCTCATGTTGACGTGTACCCTAGTGTATGCGCAAACAGAAATCACAGGCACCGTCGTTGACGAGACAGGAGAAACCGTCATCGGCGCCACTGTGATGGAGAAAGGTACCACCAATGGTACAGTGACCGACTTTGACGGTGTCTTCACCATCAAGGTCAACCCCGGAGCAACCCTCGTTTTCTCCTACGTGGGCTTCCTCAATGTCGAGATGCCTGCCAGCGAAGGCATGGTCGTGACGATGAAAGAGGATGCGCTCGCCCTTAACGAGATTGTCGTGACGGGTTACACCACACAGCGCAAGGCCGACTTGACCGGTGCCGTGAGTGTGGTGAGCGTGACCGATCTGGTGAAGCAGAACGAGAACAACCCCATCAAGGCGATGCAGGGTCGCGTGCCGGGCATGAACATCTCGGCCGACGGTAACCCCTCGGGTGCTGCAACGGTGCGCATTCGTGGTACAGGCACCCTGAACAACAACGACCCGCTTTACATCATCGACGGTGTTCCCACCAAGGCCGGTATGCACGAGCTCAACGGCAACGACATCGAGAGCATCCAGGTCTTGAAGGATGCCGCCTCGGCTTCTATCTACGGTAGCCGCGCTGCCAACGGTGTCATCATCATCACCACCAAGGGCGGCAAGGACGGCAAGGTGAAGATCGACTTCGATGCGAGCCTGTCGGTACAGACCTATGCCCACAAGATGAAGGTGCTGAACGCCAAGGAGTTTGGCCAGACGATGTGGCAGGGCTATGTGAACGACGGCCTGAACCCCAACCTGAACGGTCTTGGCTACCATTATGACTGGAGTTATGACGCCCAGGGCGTGCCCGTGCTCAATGCCATCACGATGAACAAGTATCTGGATCCTGCAGGCATGACTCCCGCCGCCGACACCGACTGGTTCAAGGAGACGACCCGCACGGGCCTTGTTCAGCAGTACAACCTCTCGCTGAGCCAGGGCACCGAGAACGGTACTTCTTTCTTCTCGCTGGGCTACTACAAGAATGACGGTATCATCAAGAAGTCCGACTTCCAGCGCCTGTCGGCCCGTATGAACTCGACCTACAAGCTGCTGCCCGTGGGCGACCGCAAGATCGTGACCGTGGGTGAGCACTTCACCGTAAACCGCACCAACGAGCTGCAGGCTCCTGGCGGATTCCTGGAGAATGTGCTGCAGTTCAACCCGTCGCTGCCCGTCTACACGACCGATGGCCATTATGCAGGTCCCGTGGGCGGTTATCCCGACCGTGAGAACCCCGTGGCCCGTCTGGAGCGCAACAGCGACAACCGCTACACCTATTGGCGCATGTTTGGTGATGCCTTCATCAACATCAACCCCATTGCCGATTTCAACATCAAGTCGACCTTTGGTATCGACTATTCGCAGAAACAGCAGCGCATCTTCACCTATCCCATTACCGAGGGCACCGTGGCCAACTCGACCAATGCCGTCGAGGCCAAGCAGGAGCACTGGACCAAGTGGATGTGGAACGCCATCGCTACCTATAACCTGGAGCGCGGCAACCACCGTGGCGACATCCTGGTGGGTACTGAGCTCAACCGCGAGGACGACTCATGGCTGAGCGGCAAGGCCTACGACTTTGCCGTGCTGAATCCCGACTACATGTGGCCCAACGCGGCAGTCGGCGAGGCAGAGGCCTATGGCTCGGGCGAGGGCTACACGCTGGTATCCTTCTTCGGCAAGCTGAATTACACCTATGCCGACCGCTATCTGGCCAGCCTGACCATGCGCTACGACGGCTCAAGCCGCTTTGGCCGCAACAACCGCTACGGTACGTTCCCCTCGGTCAGCCTGGGTTGGCGCATCAGCGAGGAGCCCTTCATGAAACGCATGGAATGGCTCGACAACCTCAAGCTGCGCGCATCGTGGGGACAGACCGGTAACCAGGAAATCTCCAACATTGCCCGCTACACCATCTTCGAGAGCAACTACGGCGAGGCCGGTTTCGGTGGCCAGAGCTACGGCACCAGCTATGACATTGCCGGTACCAACGGCGGCCAGACGCTCCCCAGCGGTTTCAAGCGCAACCAGTTGGGTAACGATAACTTGAAGTGGGAAACCACGACACAGACCAACCTCGGTTTTGACTTCGGCCTGCTGCGCAATGCGCTCTACGGCTCGTTTGAGTGGTACTACAAGAAGACCACCGACATCCTGGTTTACATGCCCGGCATCGGTGTGATGGGTGAGGGCAGCAGCCAGTGGATCAATGCTGGTGAGATGACCAACAAGGGTATCGAGCTGAACGTGGGCTACCGCGGCAGCGTGGGCGATTTCCAGTATGACATCGCCGGCAACATCGGTACCTACCGCAACAAGGTGACCAAGCTCCCCGAGACGCTGGCAGCAGCCGGCACCTTCGGCGGTAACGGCGTTGAGAGCGTTGTGGGACATCCCATGGGTGCTCAGGTGGGCTATGTGTATGACGGCATCTTCAAGAGCCAGGAAGAGATCTATAACCATGCCGAACAGAATGGTGCCGGCCTGGGCCGCATCCGCTGGAAAGACCTGAACAATGACGGTATCATCAGCGAGCTGGACCAGAAGTGGATTTACTCTCCCGTGCCCGACTTCACGTG
>Ga0247610_10001787_pt1 | contig 25917 bp, 17 predicted proteins | sample 174DNAGHGhighgp2_FD_193483 | JGI IMG/M metagenome (GOLD analysis project Ga0247610, IMG submission 193483) | Sheep rumen microbial communities from Palmerston North, Manawatu-Wanganui, New Zealand - 1742 DNA GHGhigh gp2 | ecosystem: Host-associated > Mammals > Digestive system > Stomach > Rumen...
TGAGGAAGTGATGCAAATTGCCGGAAGAGCAGGCCGTTATGGACAGTTTGAAGACGGGGAATACCTGTTTTGGCATGAAATACCAAACACAAGATTCAAGACCCGGAATCAATCTTTGACAATTTCCATTCCGTTTCCGAAAGAATTCCTCTACTCCGATATCGATTTGGATCTGATGCTGTCGACATGGAACAATTTGAATGATTCTGATCTGATTAAGCACCAGAATCTGAAAATAGCATATGATTTGTTCAAAGAGATTTCTCTGATTTATACAGATTACAACAGATACAAGAGACTGGTGTTTTCTCTCATTACATGTCCTTTCGATGCGAAAAGCTACGATTTGCTGTATTTGTGGCGTGAATATGCATTTGCCGTATTGGATAATCGGGAATTCGATTTGCCCATCCACTATCACCTTAATACATTGAGCGAATTGGAGCACTATTACAAAGAAATTGAACTGTATAATCATATGATGCAAATAGCAGGCAAAAATCCTGAAACAGAAACACTTATGGAAGAAGTCAGCTCGATGATAGACCAGCAAATACTGGAAAACAAAAACAGAATAAAAGAGAGAAAAAACAAAAAACAAAAGAACAAACAAACCTGAACGGCGAACAATCGCCGTTTTTGTATTAATGTTCTAACATTTTTGTGGCATACACCGAGTTCGAGATATATAATGAATAATAAAGAAAAAAAGTATTACAGTGAAAGGCTAGACTCATGGAAAAATCAAAATGGATTACCTGCAGAACTGAAACATCTGTCCCGATAATTAAAAGAACATTTGAATCCAGTAACACGGAAAGGGCTGTTATTGAAATAACAGGTCTTGGATATTTTGAACTGTTTATCAACGGGAAAAAGGTCAGTGAAGACAGGTTCACTCCTGCTTTTACTAACTACGGCAAAAGGGATACAACCAGATTCACTTTTCCGCTTGATCATGATATGAGACAAAAAGTGTTCTATCTGAAATATGACATTAAGGACTATATCAATGACGGAGAAAATGTACTTGAAATATATCTAGGACCCGGTTTTTTTGTTCAGCATCTGAGAGTTGGCGAAGGGGATATGAGCTTTGGCAAATACACGATGGCCAGATATGAGATTGAACTGACAAACCCGAACGGAACAGAACACATTTTTTCAGACGGAACCGAAAAATATACGAATTCCAACATTCTCTTCAGCAATCTTTACAGAGGAGAAGTTATCGACGCAAGATATAAAGATTCTGAGGAAAAAGAAGTGACGGTTGTCGAATCCTTTGACACTGAAATGGTTGAACAGACATGTCCGAAAGACAAAGTCGTATACACAATTGTTCCCGAGCTCATAAATAAAAATGGTTCAATCAGAATATATGACTGTCACGAAAACATAACAGGTGTTGCAAGAGTGCTTGCTGGAGGCAATGAGGGAAGAACCGTTTCTCTCAAATTCAGTGAATCAATAAGAGCTGACAAATCTCTTGACTACTATTCAACCGGACTGCACTGCAAAAATTCGGACGGATCAAGACAGATCCAGTATGATGAGTTTATCTGTTCAGATAAGAGAGTGTGGTTTGAACCAAAATTTGTATGGCACGGATTCAGGTACATAGAGGTTGTTGGTGATATAGACTATATCGAAGTAAATGTCATCAGGACAGATGTCAAAGTGGCATCAAAATTTGAATCAGACAATTCAACTTTGAACTGGATTTACGATGCATACATAAGGGCACAGCTTGACAATTATCACGGATGCATTCCTTCTGACTGTCCTCACAGGGAAAGACTCGGATACACAGGTGACGGACAGGGAACATTTGTGTCTGCACTCATGTGTCTTGAGTCGAAAGAGCTTTACCTGAAATGGATGGAAGATATATTTGATTCTCAGGACAAAAAGTCAGGACATATTCCGCACTCTTCACCTCTGATGGGAGGAGGTGGTGGACCCGGAGCATGGGGGTGCGCTGCTGTAATTCTTCCTTATGAGTATTACAAATATTTTGGTGACACCGACGTTCTGAAGAAATACTACTCCGGGATGAAACACTGGATTAAATATCTCGAGTCAAGAACGGAAAATGGTCTGATAGTCAGGGAAGAAAGCGCAGAGCCAAGAAGGATGGTATGGTGTTTTCTTGGAGACTGGGATGCAATTGGAAACATGACTCTCCCGGCAGTATTTGTCAACACCTGCTATTATATCAATGCTCTTTCAAGCATGATTGAAATATGCAGTGTGACAGGCAATCAGGGTGACAAGGAATACTATGAAAAGCTGAAGACTGAAGCGGAAGCAGCAGTCAGAAATGAGTTTTATGACGAAAAAACGGGCAGCTGGGCTTCAGATGAACAAGGCGCAAATGCGTTTGCAGTCTGGTGCAAACTCGACCAGGATGGCAGAGGTCTGCAAAACCTTTGTTCAGACTACAAAGACCGGGAAATTCTGAACACGGGATTTTTTGCAACCGAAAAAATGGTCGGACAGTTTATGGATGCCGGAAAAACAGACGAAATAGTCGGACTCCTGGAACGTTCTTTCAAAAAGATGATTGACAGTGATGCAACAACTCTTTGGGAGAGATTTGACGGCGTTTATTCACAGAATCACCATGCTTACGGAGGATTTGTAAGGCACTTCTTTGATTCTTTGGCCGGAATAAAACAGGCAGAAGGTTCTGTCGGATACAGAAAAGTTGTTATTTCTCCGAAGCTCTCGGAAAAGATTAAGAGAATTGACTGCACCATGAATCTTGGAGACGGAAAATCGGTTTCTGTATATGCAGATCCGGACAGGGTTGTCTGCACAATTCCGGATGGAATGGATGCTATCCTGAAATGCAATGGCAAAATTTGGCAACTTGACAAAGGAATTAACAATATTTTTGTACAAATTTCAAAGTAGATTTCTCGTTTTATATGTTGAAAGTGCATATATATTCTAGTAAAATATATTTGTAAATATTTATGCGGAGGCAAAGCATGAACAAGAAGATTATTTCACTGATAATTTCGATAATCATGGTTATTTCAGTTTTGTTGTTTGCTGTTTCATGTAATCCGGGAACGGATAAAGAAACAACTGCTACACAAAAGCAGACAACGGCAGAAACTACTACAGCTGCCCAGCAGACTGAAACGGTTACCGAAGAAGAAACAACTGAAGAAGAAACAACTTCAGGCGAACCCACAGGCTATGAAAAAATGGCCGGATACGAAGATGTTGATTTCGGAGGCAAGACATTCCTTATTGCATCATACAAATACGATGACGCAGACTGGGCTAATGCCACAGAGTTCTGGGTTGAGGATATTACAAATGATGCAGTAAACGATGCTGTTTATGACAGAAACAGAATGATGCAGACCCTGTACAACTGCAAAATTGAAGTAGATGACGGCGGATGGGACAACGGTTTCAACGCATCAGTTGCAGCAGGTGACGGAAAATACATTCTGGGTTCAACTGCAAGCTACGGCATTACAGGATGTTCAAAGAGCGGTAACTACTACAACCTGCTTAAACTTGACGTCGACTGGACACAGCCGTGGTGGGATCAGAACTATATTCTTGACTCCAGCACAGACGGAAAACTTTTTGCAATGGTTGGCGACTGGTCAATTCACACGATGAGCGCAACATGGATCATGTTCTACAACAAGGACGTTTATGAATCCAAGTTTTCTGATACAGACATTTACCAGTTGGTCAGAGACAAGAAGTGGACCATGGATGCAATGGCTGACATGATTGACAAAGTCAAAAATGACGCAAACGGCGACTCAGTATATGAATTTTCAGAGGGTGCTGACGCTGATACAGTCGGAATGATGACAACTGCTCACAATGACAGAGGTCTGTATTTCGCAGCAGGTCTGAGATATGTCACAAAGACTGAAAACACTACAGACGGTTCTTTTGTCACAGCTCTGACAAACCAGCCGACAGCAAATGACGTAATTGACAGACTTATTGAACTGTGCAACATGCCCGGATACATTTCAGGCGGTTATTCAAACGTTCAGAAAGCCATCCAGAACGGAACAACACTGTTTGCAGGAGAAGTTCTTGACGTTCTGAGAAGAATGGCGGGAGCAGAGAACCTGAGAGTCGGAGTACTTCCTCATCCGTTGTACAGCGAAGATCAGAGCGGTTATCACTGCTACGTAAACAACCAGGCGTCAATCGTTGTTGCGCCCACATCATACTCGGATATGGAAACACTTGCGGACTTCTTCACATTGTTTGCATATCATTCATCCAAGATAGTAAGAAAAGCATTCATCAACACATATAAATACTCATATGCAAGTGATGAAGATTCAGCTGAAATGGTTGACCTTATACTCAACTGCCGTGTATATGATGTTGGTTATCTGAACGGATTCTCAACGAGTATGGACGGATATGTCAGCACAATGATTTCAAACAAAAAGAATCAGTATGCAAAAGCTTCACAGAGCTTTGCAACAAAAGACACAGCTGCCATTGAAGATTTCAGGGCTGCTCTGGACGCAATCGACGACAACTATTAATATATTCCGAAAGCTGAGGTAAATTATGTGTAAAAAGGTTATTACCGCACTGCTCTCAGTGTTGATGGTGCTGTCTGTGATTCTGTTTGCTGTTTCATGTGGATCCAAAACCGATACAAAAGAAACAACAACAGGCAAAGAAACAACTGCCACAACTGCAGCAGAACAAACAAGTCAGACTGAAACCAACACCGAAGAAGTGACAACAGAAGAGCTGACAACAGAATTAACCGGACGTGAAAAACTCAGCGGATATGAAGATGTGGATTTTGGGGGAAAGACATTTTTAATTGCATCCCATCTTGATTCTGACCCCGACTGGGCAAACGCAGCCGATTTCTGGGTGGAAGGCTTGACAAACAATGCCATAAACGACGCAGTTTTTGAGCGAAACAGAATTATGCAGACTCTGTACAACTGCAAAATCGAAGTGGACGACGGAGGCTGGGAAAACGGATTCAATGCGTCAGTTGCTTCAGGCGACGGGAAGTACATTCTGGGCTCCGCCAACAGCCGCAGTGTTGTGAACCTTTCCAAAACCGGAAACTACTACAACCTGCTCAAAATGGATGTTGACTGGACACAGCCTTGGTGGGACCAGAACTATATCATTGATACAAGCACTGACGGAAAACTGTTCGGTGTACTCGGAGATTTTTCACTCCACGCAATGAGTGCCACCTGGATTATGTTCTATAACAAGGATGTGTACGAATCCAAATTCTCTGAAGTTGACATTTACGAACTTGTCAGGGAAAAGAAATGGACCTTTGACGTCATGGCTGACATGATAGATAAAGTCAAAAATGATGCAAATGGTGATTCTCAGTACACATTCACTGAGGGTTCCGATGCAGACACTGTCGGTATGATGACAACAGCTCACAACGACAGAGGATTGTATTTTGCAGCAGGTCTGAGATATGTCACAAAGACAGAGCAGACTACAAACGGGTCATTTGTTTCAGCATTGACAAATCAGCCTACAGCAAATGACGTAATTGACAAGCTCATCGAAGTTGTAAACATGGAAGGATATATTTCCGGAGGATATACTGACGTTCAGAAAGCTATCCAGAACGGAACGACACTGTTTGCAGGAGAAGTTCTTGACGTTCTGAGAAGAATGGCCGGAGCAGAAAACCTCAGGGTTGGTGTGCTTCCTCATCCGATGCTCAATGAGTCACAGGAAGGATATCACTGCTATGTCAATGACAAGGCAACTGTAGTTGTCGCTCCGACATCTTATTCGGACATGGATACTGTAGCTGACTTTCTGACATTGTTTGCATATCATTCTTCAATGCTTGTAAGACCGGCATATATCAATACATTCAAGTACTCATACTCAAGTGATGAGGAATCTGCAGAGATGATGGATATCATACTCAACTGCCGCATTTATGACGCAGGATACATTAACGGATTCTCAACAAGCATGGACGGATATGTCAGCACAATGATTTCAAACAAGAAGAATCAGTATACAAAAGCTTCACAGAGCTTTGCAACAAAAGACACAGCTGCAATAGAAGAATACAGAACTGCACTTATGGCAATAGACGACAACTATTGATTCAGAACCGACAGGGGGAAAAATGAGTAAAAGGATTATAACTGTTTTACTTTCCGTCGTAATGGTGATTTCAGTAGTTATGTTTGCGGTTTCATGCAACGGTTCGACGTCAGTTGAAACAACAGCTAACCAGACCGAAACTGCCGAAACTACTACAAAAGAAAACGTTACAACTGCTGAAGTTACTCAGCTTACAACGGAAGAAACCACAACAGAAGAAATTACAACAGAGCTGACGGGAAGAGAGAAAATGCCGGGACATGAAAATGTCGATTTCGGCGGTCTTGCATTCCTGATTGCTTCAAACGACCAGGGAGTAGGCGACCCTGACTGGGACGACTCAAATGAATGGTGGGTAGAATCCATTAACAATGATGCAGTCAATGATGCCGTCTACGAGAGAAACCAGGTAATGGAAAAACTGTACAACTGCACCATTTCGGTTGACAACGGCGGCTGGGCAAACGGATTCTCGGCTGATGTCGCTTCCGGAGGGGGCAAGTATATAGGTGCCACTACACTTACAAACAGAAAGAATCTTGCAAACAGTCACTACTATAATCTGCTGAAGCTGGACTTCAATTTTGATGAAGAATGGTGGAATCATGATTATATCAACTGTTTCAGCACCGACGGAAAGCTGTTCACAATGGCAGGAGACTGGTCCTGGCACATTATGAATTCAACATGGATAGTGTATTACAACAAGGACGTATACGAATCCAAATTTGCTGATACAAATATTTATCAGCTCGTCAGAGAGAAAAAGTGGACATGGGACGTCATGATCAACATGATGGAACAAATAAAGAACGACGTCAATGGTGACTCTTCATACACATTCTCAGATGGTGCGGATGCGGACATTCTCGGAATGGTAACTTCCGAACAGACAATTCAGGGATGGTACTATGCTGCCGGACTGAATACGACAACAAAGAGCAGTGACGACTACAGGACAAGCACATATGTGAACAGCCTTGTTGATGACAGAAACCAGGATGTTGTTGACAAGATGATTACCATGTGCAACCTTGAGTCATATGAGCAGACGGGATACTCAAATGTTCCTGTTGCATTGAAGAACAAAACCACTTTGTTCGGCGGTGAAGTTCTTGATGTTCTGAGAAGAATGTCGAATGCAGAAGATTTGAGAGTCGGTGTTCTTCCGATGCCTCTGTATTCTGAGGGACAGGAAAGATATTACTGCTATGCCCAGCCGAGAGGGATTTCAATTCTTGTTGTTCCTACTTCATATAAGAATCTTGATGTAATATCTCAGTTCTATACACTGTTTGCATATCATTCAACAAAACTTGTTTACCCTGCATATCTCAATACATACAGATATACATACACTTCTGACGAGGAATCGGCAGAAATAGTAGGTTTGATACTTGATTCTGTTGCATTTGACTTTTCAAATATTGCTGAACTTCAGGGATGCAGGGACTTCCTTGGATATCTTGCAACAATCGTTTCTAACAAGAAGAATCAGGTTGTTGCTGCAGGAAAGAGATATACAACCACACTTGATGCAAGTTTGAATGAATACAAAGAAAAAGTTGCTGCAGTAGACGATAATTATTAATCTCAAGCATAACAAAAACGGTGATCGGAAGATCACCGTTTTTGTTTGCTGATGCATTATCAATAGTTGTCGTCAATACTTGCAATCAAAGCTCTGTAGTCGTCAATTTTCTGCTGTGTCTGAGCGGTATATTTTGTTGCTGCAGCAGTGAATTGTCCGGCTTTGTTCTGCTGAATCATTGTTGTCACATATCCATTGAAACTGCCTGAAAAATCTGCCAGATAACCCGGATCATAGCATACGGAATTGAGAATTATATCCACCATCTCACCGGATTCTTCATCATGGGCATATATGTACTTATATGTGTTCAGGTAAGCAGGATATACCAGCTTGTATGAGTGGTATGCGAAGAGAGTCAGGAACTTTGAAGCTATTGAAATGTCTTTGTATGAAGTAGGGATACTTAGGAATGTAGCATGGTTGTCCGGAAGATGATGATATCCGTCCTGATCTTCCGTTGCCATAGGCATAGGAAGAACACCCAGTCTCAGTCCTTCTGCGTCTTTGACGTCAATCAGCTGGCCAAGTACATTGGATACAAACAGAGTGGTACCATTTGCCATTCCTTTGTCGCAGTTTGAATATCCTTCTTCCAGGTATCCGTCATTGTTGACGAGGTTGATTGCAGCCTGCAATGTATCCTGTCCCCTCGGATCGACAAGTGACGAAACAAAATATCCGTTATAGTCGTCTGAACTCTTGGTCACATATCTGCATCCGCCTGCAAAATACAGACTTCTGTAGTTGTGAGCTGTTGACATGTATCCGATAATATCTGAGTCAGCGCCTTCGGAGAAAGTATATTTTGAATCTCCGTTTGCATCATATTTTACCCGGTCAATGAAATCTATCATGGCATCGAATGTCCATTTTTTATCCCTGACCATCTGATAAATGTCTATGCCTTCAAATTTTGAATCGTAAACATTTTTGTTGTAGTAACAAATCCATACGGCTCTCTTGGCTATGAGAGAGAATGCTCCGCACATTGAAAACAGTTTGCCGTCACAGCTGAGATCTCTGAAGAAGTCCTGGTCCCACCAGTCCTGAGTGAAATCAATGTCCAGTTTCAGGACGTTGTAGTAACTGTCGCTCGCGATGGCAAGAGCTTTGTAGCAGTTTGTCGTTCCCAGGTATTTTCCACCGCCTGAAGCAACATCCGCTTCATAAGCGGATCCGCCTGTCGCATCAACTTCAATTGAGCAGTTATACAGTTCTTTCATGACTTCATTTCTTTCGTATACAGCATCATTGATCGATTCATTTTTGATGCCTTCAACCCAGAAAGTGCTGTCGTCATGCCAGTTCTCGGCCGGATCAGATACCGTTGCATTGAACAGGAATACAAGTCCTCCGAAATCCACATCTTCATAACCGGGCATTTTTTCTTTTCCCGTCAGCTCGGTTGTCTCGTCAGAAGTTGTGACTTCGTTTGAAGTTGTCTGTTCCTCGGTTTCTTTGGCTGTTGTCTGAATCGGAGCACTTGTTTCCAAAGAAGATTCAGAAGTGCTGCTGCTGTCTTTGGAGCCTGAAGAGCACGAAGCCAAAAACAGCACTGCAGACAGGATGAAAACAGCCGAAAGAATTAGTGCCAATAATCTTTTTGACATATTGGTTCCTCCAAAATCTCTTTCTTTGTCAGTCCACTGACAAAATCAAGTTCAGAACTCTCTTAGCGCAAGCAGCGATCTGATTTCTTGTTATTCTTCCGTAGTCGAGTTCTTTCAGTAATGCTTCGGGCTGCCCGTAAGGCATTTTTATATCATTGCCCGCCTTGATTTCCCACAATTGTTCACACCTTGTGTGCCAGTCTGTTGTTATTGCGCCTTTATATCCCCATTCTCCTCTGATGATTCCCATAATCAGTCCTGCATTTTCTGATGTGTGGATGCCGTTCACAAGGTTATATGAAGTCATTATCAGTTTGGGGTTTGATTCTTTGATGCAGATTTCAAATCCTTTGAGATAAATCTCCCTGAGAGCCCTTTCGGATACTCTGGAGTCAGAACCTGTTCTGTTTGTTTCTTTGTTGTTGAGAGCTACGTGTTTTGGTGTAGCAGCCAGATTCATTGACTGAACTCCCCTTACCATTGCCGCAGCCATTTTTCCTGAGATGAGCGGATCCTCCGAATAATATTCGAAGTTTCTTCCGCACAGGGGTGCCCTGTGGGTGTTGAGCGCAGGAGCAAGCCAGATCTGAATGTTGTTTTCTATCAGTTCAAGAGCTACTGTTCTGCCTATTTCTTCAATCACGTCGGTGTTCCATGTGCAGGCGAGAAGTGTTGCTATTGGGAATGCAGTGGTTTTGACTCCTGATCCATATTCAACCCTGACGCCCTGCGGTCCGTCTGCAGTCTGTATTTTCGGAATGCCATAATCATTGACATCTCCAATTCCGCCTGTCGCACTGACTCCGAACCTTCTGTGGCCTCCAAGAAGGTGTACAAGCTGTTCATTGGAAAGCTGTTGTAAAAACTCATCGAGAGATATTTTTCCTTTATATACGTCATACAGACTCCTGGCTTCGCGCGTTGTCTTCGGCGGCAGGAAAGGACAGTCATATTCTTCAGGATTGTCTTCGCGGTACTTGGGAGCATTTTCCGCTTTTACATACGTTCCGTCACTGAGCAGTCTCTTGTCCAGGTCCATGGGAGGGCAGTGCGACTGAAGCTGTTCTACGATAACGTCTTTATTCAGTTTGAATTCATAGCTTAGTTTCTGTACAGCTCTCACAGAATCTCCCACATACAGGCGATAAATTCCTTTTTCGAGCACATATGCATACTTGGAAATGGCGCCGATGTCATCGTAACTTGACATATCGCTTGCTTTGAAAGAAAGTGTAAGTGTCTGTTTTTTGCCTGGCTCCAGTTTTCTGGTTTTTGCAAATGCACCGAGTTCGATTGCTGCTTTTGTCAGTTTCTTTTCCGGAGCTGAGTAGTACAGCTGAACTACCTCTTTGCCGGGATAATTACCCGTGTTCTTGACTTCAACGGTACACTTTATAATGCCGTCCTCAAGTTTTGTCTCTTTTTCTTTGATTGAGAAAGTTGTATATGAAAGACCGTACCCGAACGGGTAGACAACTCTTTCCTTCATTCCGGGAATTGTTTCGAAATATCTGTAACCAACGAAAATGTCTTCAGAGTAGTTTACATAGTAAACTGACTCATAAAAACCTTTTGTGGAAGGGTAGTCATTGATGCTTTTTGCAAATGTGTCAACGAGTTTTCCTGATGGAGTGTCCTCACCGACTAGCAGTTCTGTAGCAGCTTCTGCTCCTCTTGATCCGCCCTGCCAGATTATCATGGCAGATTCAATTCTGTCGTCATCGGCAAACCACCCTGTCTCCATTACGGCTCCGATATTCAGAAGAACGACTATATGTTTAAAGTTCTTTTTGACCTTTTCCACCATGCTGACTTCCTGTTCACTCAGCTGGATGTACGGGTCTCCTTCAATCTTTCTGTCTACGCCTTCATTGGAATATCTGTTTATTGTAATGATTGCAGTGTCTGTCAATGAAACAGCCTTTTTCAGGATCTTTTCCGGTATCTCGGGCTCGGTGAGGAATCCGTTGCTGACTTTGTTTTTGTACTGTTCCTCAACATTTTTGACGTAAAAATCCGAAACAAAATCCAGAACGGATATTCCGGATTTTTCTTTAAGGCTTTCATAAATGTTCTTGGACGGATTTGTTATAACGTCTCCTGAACCGCCGCCGCCTTTTACGTAATCTATCTGTGCCTTTCCGAAAATTGCCACAGTTGTTCCTGATTTAAATGGCAGAAGGGAGTTGTTGTTTTTAAGAAGTACAATTCCTTCCTTTGCAGCATTTTTGGAAATATTCAGATGTTCTTCACATGCTGTTATTTTTGTTCCGCCAGGACCGATTGGCAGACATGGCTGATATTTTGCTCTTGACCACTTTTCCATTTTATTGTTCTCCCGGTATAAATATACTTTTCTGTATAGTAAATTATACCATGTGAACCGTCTTGCTTCAACAATCCGGAGGTGTTTTCATTTGCCCAAAACAACTATTACGGTTGTTTTTTTGTGTAATTATCAACAATTCGTGAAAATCGGTTTGTTGAACACATGGTATATGGTATATAATATAATATGTACGAAAAGAAAAATATCATCACTTTGGAGAATTGTGTATGTTGAACAAAGAACTAATAGTTAAAACTCATCCTGTTGCGAATAAGAAGAATATCGTTTTCTGGCGCGACTACAGGGTAACTGTACTGTCCGACAGACTTTTCAGAATTGAAAAGAGCAAAAATCAAGTATACAGAGATGAAGCCACTCTTTCCGTCTGGTACAGAAACATGCCTGTCACTGAATATGCTTTTTCAGGTGAAAAAGACAAGGCGACCATAAAAACAAAGAGTGTGACTCTTGTACTTAAACCGAGAAGAAGCGATTGTGAAATAATAATCGGAGATAAAACACTCAGGATAACAAACGAGGGCAACCTCGGCGGCACATACAGAACACTTGACCGCTGCAACGGAGACAGATACATAGGTGATCACGGAAAGTGGCACAGGGTGGATTTGGGATACGGCGTATGTTCAACTACAGGCGTAGCAGTACTTGACGACTCAAAGACCATATGTCTCGGTGACGACGGCAAGCCTTTTGATAAAAAAGCAGATGGAACGGATGAATACGTATTTGCGTTCGGCGACAACTACAGAGAAGCAGTAAAGGCTCTGTATTCAATTACGGGATATGTTCCCATGATACCCAGATTCGCACTCGGAAACTGGTGGTCAAGGTATCATGCATACAGCGACAGAGAGTATCTGGCGCTCATGAGCAAATTCGAAAACGAAAATGTTCCTTTCACTGTTGCAACGGTAGACATGGACTGGCACTATTCAACAACAACCGACCAGGAATTCAAGATCACTGAACGCGGACTTGCAGATTCATTTCACGGGTATACTTCCGGTTGGACCGGATACACATGGAACAGACATCTTTTCCCGGACTACAAAAAGTTTTTGAAGGTGCTGAATGACAAAAATCTGAAAGTCACGCTCAATCTTCATCCGCACAGCGGAGTGAGATTCTGGGAAACCCAGTACGAAAAATTCGCCAAAAGATGCGGGGTTGATCCAAAGACCGGAAAACAGATTGAATGTGATGTCACAGACGAGAACTTCATAAATGCCTACTTCGATGTTTTGCTAAATCCTTATGAAAAGGACGGAGTAAGATTCTGGTGGATGGACTGGCAGCAGGGAACAAGAACAAAAATTGACGGACTTGACCCTCTCTGGGCGTTCAACCATTATTTGTATCTGGACAATGCAAAAGGCGGAAAGCAGCCGATTATTCTGTCCAGATATGCGGGAATAGGCTCTCACAGATACCAGGTGGGATTCTCGGGTGACACTCACATAACATGGGAAACACTGAAATATCTTCCTTACTTTACTGCAACTTCAAGCAATGTAGGCTATACATGGTGGAGCCACGATATAGGCGGTCACATGCAGGGATACAAGGACGACGAACTCTATGTAAGATCGGTTCAGTTCGGAGTATTCAGCCCCATTAACAGACTTCACTGCACATGTGAAGAAGTTCATTCAAAAGACCCCGAAGTATTCAAAAACGGCAGAGGCCTCATAGTCAACAACTGGCTGAGATTAAGACATGCCATGATCCCGTACATATACTCCGCAGTATCCAAAAACCACCTGTTCGGACTCGGAATAGTTGAACCGCTTTATTATGAGTGGAAAGAAGAAAAAGCATACGAATCAAAGGACGAATACCTGTTCAATCAGGATCTGCTTGTCGGCATCATAACAGAAAAAATAAATGCAGACGGGTTTGCGAAGATGGATATGTACATTCCCGAAGGCAAATGGACAGACATTTTTACAGGTGACGTTTACGAGTCGGAAGGAAAGACAGTGACTGTTCAGAGAACACTGGATTCAATTCCCGTCCTTGCCTCTGAAGGCACAGTTATCACTCTTTCAAAAGATGAAAAGAACAAATCCGACAACCCTGACAATCTTGAACTCTGGGTATATAACGGAAATAAGACAAACGTCATGTACGAGAGCGGAGAAAAGGATTTCGGCTGCACAGTAATGATGTCTTCCTACATCGAAAAAGAAAACGGAGACTATACAGAAAAACTTACAATTGAGTTCGGCGGAGACAGTACGGCTGTTCCGAAGAACAGAAATGTTGTTGTGAGATTCAAGAATATAAAAGACGGAAAAGTTTCTTTCAGAGTAAATTCCGAAAAGAGAGAATATACAGAAGTTTATGACAAAAATATCGCCTTGAGTTTTAATGTCGGGAGCACAGCTGATGTAATTGAAATTGAAGTAAAATCCCATGTTGAAACAAAACTTGACAGATTCAAGGAAAAAGCACTTGAACAGCTGACAATATTCAATTACAAGAACTCTGAGAAAGTAACACTTTTCAACAACATCAATTCCTGCAACAAGCTGGAAGACGCAGTAAAATACCTGGATGATTCTTTCGTAACCGAAAGCGTCAGAAACAGAATTAAAGAAGTCCTTTGAAAAAAGATGAGGTAAACATGTTAACAGATATTGAAATTGCCCAGAAGGCCACTTTGAAACCAATAGCAGAAATAGCTGCAAAATCGGGAATTGATCCGGAATACATTGAACCTTATGGTAAGACCAAGGCAAAAATAGACCTTTCAATTTTCGACAACGTCAAAAAGGAAAATGGCAAGCTTGTTCTCGTAACCGCAATTACTCCGACTCCTGCCGGTGAAGGAAAGACAACGACCACAATTGGCCTTGCCGACGCTATGAGAAGAATAGGCAAGAACACAAATGTGGCACTGAGGGAACCGTCTCTCGGCCCTGTATTTGGAGTCAAGGGAGGTGCTACCGGAGGCGGATATGCTCAGGTTGTCCCAATGGAGGAAATAAACCTACATTTTACAGGGGACATCCATGCCATGAGTGCAGCAAACAACCTTCTGGCTGCAATGATAGACAACCACATTTTCCAGGGTAACAGTCTGGGAATCGATCCTGAAAGAATAACCTGGAGGAGAGCTGTCGACATGAATGACAGACAGCTCAGATTCATTCGCGACGGCCTGGGCGGAGAAAAGAACGGAAGAGAAAGAAACGACGGCTTTGACATCACTGTTGCTTCAGAAGTAATGGCTGTATTCTGTCTTTCGTCTTCTATTTCCGATCTGAAAAAAAGACTTGCAAGAATTATTATCGGTTATACTTATGAAGGTAAGCCGGTTACAGCGCATGACCTGAAAGCAGAAGGAGCAATGACTGCTCTGTTGAAGGAGGCAATTAAACCTAACCTTGTCCAGACACTTGAAGGTACTCCCGCTTTTGTGCATGGAGGTCCGTTTGCCAACATTGCTCACGGATGCAACTCAGTGCTGGCAACAAGACTTGCCTTGAAACTCAGTGACTACACAATCACAGAAGCCGGATTCGGTGCAGATCTGGGAGCAGAAAAATTCTGTGACATCAAGTGCAGAATGACCGGACTGAAGCCTTCGGCATGTGTCATTGTAGCCACAGTCCGCGCTCTTAAAATGCATGGAGGAAAAGACAAATCCGAACTCACAAATGAAGATCTTGTCGCGCTTGAAGCAGGACTCCCTAACCTTCTTAAACACGTCTCGAATATGAAGAATGTCTACGGACTTCCCGTAGTTGTTGCCATTAACAGATTCCCGACTGACACAGAAAAGGAAATAGAGCTCGTTGAAAGAAAATGCAAAGAACTCGGTGTCAATGTGGTTTTGTCCGAAGTCTGGGCAAAAGGCGGAGAAGGCGGAATAGAACTTGCAAAAGAAGTAGTGAGACTTTGCGAAGAGAAGAATAACTTCAACTATTCGTACCCGCTTGACATGTCAATCAAAGACAAGATTGAAACAGTAGCAAAAAGAATTTACGGAGCTGACGGAGTGGAATATATGCCTGAGGCTGAAGAAAGTATAAAAAAGATTACTGAACTCGGATTCGACAAATGTCCGATTTGCATTGCCAAGACACAAAACAGCCTTTCGGACAACGCCGCTTTAAAGGGCGCGCCAAAAGGCTTCAGAGTGACTATAAGGAATGCTAAAATTTCTTCCGGTGCAGGTTTTGTGGTTGTTTATGCAGGCAACATTCTTACAATGCCCGGTCTTCCGCCGGTTCCTGCAGCTGAAAGAATTGATGTAGATGATTCAGGAGTTATCTCCGGATTGTTCTGATTCTTTTTCTTCACCTATGGAATTGACTGCTTTGAGCAAAGGTTTGGACAAAAGGACTGTTGCTGCGATTTTCAGTGCGTCGTATGGAAGGAAAATAACCATTCCTGACATCAGTATCTCTCCGATTGTCATTGATTTATGCAGGTATACATTTATAATAATGCCCATGTACGGTAAACCTATCGCATAAGTTGCAAGAAGCCCGCAAAGGCATGCAATCAGTATTCTCGGAATGCTCTTGTTGTTTTTGGTAAGCAGACCGGTGACAAATGCGGTAAAGATAAACCCCAATGTAAAACCGAATGACGGCTGAAGGACGTATGTGAATCCTCCGCCTCCGGTAAAAATGGGCAGTCCCAGCAATCCAAGAATGACATAAATCAATTGAGAGATCGCTCCGTATTTTGGTCCGAGAAGAATTCCGGACAAAAAAACGAACAGCAGCTGCAGTGTAAAAGACAGCCACGGTGTCGGAATTTTCAGAAATGCCCCGAGTGCAGTCAGAGCTGTAAACAGGGCGCAGAGTATAAGCATCTTTATTCTATATCTGGACATATTGTTAACCTCGCTTTGTATAGTGGTTAACAATATCACAAAATGAAAGAAAAGTAAAGGTTTTATGACAAAAAATGAAGTTTTGAAACTATTGGAAAACAATGGTGAATATGTTTCGGGTGAATACATAAGCAAGAGTCTCGGCGTTTCAAGAGTTGCCGTAAACAAAGCTATAGCTTCTCTGAAAAGAGACGGATATACAATTTTGTCCTCAACCAATAAAGGTTATTGTCTGAAAGAAAGGGCAGATATTCTTACTGATGCTGAGATAAAGAACGGTTTAGCAACAGAATATATCGGAAAAGATATAATCTGTTTTGATTCAATTGACTCCACAAACAATTACATAAAGAACAATTATGAGTCATTGAGTGACGGAGCTGTTGTAATAGCAAACCAGCAGACAGGCGGAAGAGGACGACTTGGAAGAACTTTTGTTTCAGAGCCGGATGTCGGCATATATATGTCAGTTCTTCTGAAGCCCAAGAGCCTGAACAGAATCACCTCTCTGACTGCCATGACTGCCGTCGGCTTATGCGATGCTATAGAAAAGACAGTGTCAATCCGCCCGTCGATTAAATGGACAAATGACATTATTATGGATGGGAAAAAGGTTTGCGGCATTCTGACGGAAATGGGAGTTGAAGGAGAAACCGGAAACGTACAATACATAGTTGTCGGAATAGGGATTAATGTAAATCAGGATTCCGAGGGATTTCCTGAAGAACTCAGAAACATTGCCGGATCAATAAGAATGGCATGTAACGAAAAGATAAACAAAGTTAAACTGTGCAAGCTAATATTGAAGGAACTAGACTTTTTGTATTCAGATTTTGATTCTTGCTATGAGAGATGTTTACAGTCATACAGGAAAGACTGCATTAACATAGGAAGAAAAATCCTGGTTATGAAAACACAGGAAGGTATAGAAGCAGAAGCAGTCGCAGTTGAAGAAGATTTTTCTTTGAGAGTGAGATACCCTGATGGAAAGGAAGAATCAATAAAGAGCGGTGAAGTATCCATCAGAGGTGTGATGGGATATTCACAATAGAGACAAAAAAAGAGCCCAAATCAAAGGACTCTTCTTTTGTTATACGAAAGGAAACATGTATATTGGAATATTGAGTTCATTTTCTTTCGGATTATAGGTTTTTGTACTCACAACCATTAGATTGATTGTGTTATTCTTGTACTTATATTTTAGGGCTGACAAAGATTTTGTCTCAAATCGTTTTGTGCTTTTGACTTCAACTGCATATGACAGCAAATTGTTTTGATACATGAAATCTATTTCATATCCTTTTTCTGATTCTCCATCATTGTACTTGAAGGTATGATAAAATGGTTTAATACCTTTTGCCACAAGAATCTGGCAGCAGAGAGATTCAAATATTGATCCGAAATTGTAGTTTATCTCATCAAAAACTATCTTTTTATACGATTCGTTAATGTCATCATTGGCGCCCTTTAATAACTCAGTAACCAATAGTCCGGTATCGACACAATACATTTTAAACAGTCCTTCTTCTTTTGTCAGCTCAAAAAAAGATGCCGGATTGGTGAAGTTATATACAATATTAACCAGTTTGTAATCGGACAAATCGAATAAAGATTTTTCTAGTTGAGACACCCTTTTGTTTTTTGTAGAAGAAGATACGAAAAACCTGGTGCTCTCCTTTGAAAGTTGAAACGGAATTGAATTAAACAATAATTCACATGAAGTTCTGTATTTATTGTCATGCTTTCTTAGATCATCTTTATACAGAGAAATTATATCCTTTTTTATCTTATCTGCTTCAAAAAATGAATTTGTTTGTAGAAACACATCCAACACTTTAGGCATTCCGCCAATTGCCATATACATTCTGAATTTTTTCATCAATGCTTTATGAATGTTAATGTCGATATTTCTTTTTTCTCTATAACAAGTTTTGATGAAATCGGCAGAATAATAATCATTATTGGCCCACAAGAACTCTTCAAAATCCATTGGAAACATCTCAATTTTTCTCTCCTCGGAAGGAATCTGGATCTCCTCAGTGTTTTCTTTAATTGATATCAGTGAACCGGTTTCTATATAATCAAATCTGCGGTCTAAAACAAGGTATTTGATTGCCTCTCTTGCTTTTGGACAGTACTGAACTTCATCAAATATTACAAGACCTCCTTTTTTTATGCCTTTTCCACACATCAAAAACAAGACCGTAAAAAATGAATCCAGATTGCTCAAGTCATTAAAGATATGTTTCAATTCATTTGGCGCAATCTTAAAATCTATGTACAAATAGTTTTCCTGATAATAATTTTTGGCAAATTCCTTAACAATGGTGGTTTTCCCAATTCTTCGTGCACCTTCGATCAACAGTGCACAATCTTTAACAGGCGAATTATGCCATTCAACCAACTGATTATATATTTTTCTTCGAAAAATCATGATATCACCTTCTTCAAGAATATTATACAAAAATTCGGTTGAAAAAACAACATAAATATACAAAAATTCGGTTGAAAACGTGGAATATGCAAAAATTCGGTTGAAATTTTGGTGCAAACATACAAAAATTCGGCTGAAAATGATTTTTCTGCAAAAAAACGGCCACTCAACTAATGGGTGGCCGTCAATTAGATTTATGATTGTTGGTAATTACAGCAGAGCAGCACCTATAGCTGTTGCAAACTGTGAATTGTCCGGAATTATGAAATCCGTGTCAAACAACTTTCCGAGTTCAGAAAAGATTGTTTTTGCAAGTTTAAAATTGGACAAATTTCCTGTTAATACAACATTCTTTGTGTTTTTCATTCTTGAAGCAAACACAGCAAGCATTGCGGTTGTTTCAAATATCATATTTATTATCGCAAGTGCTACATCTGAATCTGTGGCAACATCAGACAGTTTTCCGAAGTTGGAAGCAGTCAGGTTCTGAGGCAGAGAATTATCTTTTAAGTTCTTATAAATATCCTTGACTTTCAAATCAACATTGTCAAGTTTTCCACCTTCAGCCAATTCCAGAATGTGTTCAACATTATCCATGTTGAGCATTTTTTTGGATAAACCAATCAGTGTTCCTCCGCCTACACCTGTACCGCCGAGGTATTCATTGTGTATAGAATCACCTGTCTTTTTTGAATAGACATTGGCTGTTCCTGTCCCCATGCTGACAACAATTGCTTCATTTAAACCGGAAAGATATAAACCGCCGCTGCCGAAGCACTCGAATTCTGATGCGTTTTCGCATTTGAGACCATATATGGGTTTATCTATATATGATGATCCGACGCCTGTTATTACGACTTTATCAATGTCGCTTAGCCCAAGGGCATTTTCAGTGGTGAATTTTCCAAATGCTCCATATACTGAAGTGATTGGGTCATTCGCACTTACCAATGTTGGTCTGAGCAGCGTGCCGTTCTTGGAAGCTACTATTTTGGTTGTGCTTCCTCCGACATCAATACCTATTATTGTTCTCATAATACCTCTCTGTTGACACTGGCATCCAATAATATTTTCTCGCACAAATCATCGTACGGAATATCAGCTGTCTTGGCAGCAAGCGGCACAAGACTTGTGTTTGTCATTCCGGGCAGGGCATTTCCTTCAAGACAATAGAACTCATTTGTTTCTTCATCAAGAATAAAATCGAATCTTGAATAAGTAGTGAGTCTCATCGCAAAGAATGCGCGGACAGCAAGGCTCTTCAGCCTGGTTTCCTGTTCTTTTGTCAAAGGAGCAGGACATATCTCTTCTGTGGCGCCCGCCTGGTATTTTCTTTCATAATCATAGAATGCTGTTTTCGGAATGATTTCGATTATCGGAAGAGCCTCGCCGAACAATACTGCTACCGTGAATTCGCGACCCTTCAGTTTGTCTTCTATGATTACTTTGTCGTCATATTTGAATGCTTTTTCTATATTTTTTCTAAGTTCTTTTTCATTGTCTGCAAAAGAAACTCCGACGCTTGAACCGCATGAGCACGGTTTTATTACACAGGGATATTTTATTCCGAGCGGAATTGTCATTTCATCCAGGACCACATACTTAGCAGTCGGAATATTGTGTTGTTCCAAAACGGCTTTGGTCAATGACTTGTCCATTGAAACATGACATGCTTCAAATTTTGATCCTGTGTATTTCATGCCGAGCGATGTAAACAGCGCCTGGAGCCTTCCGTCTTCTCCCATGCCTCCGTGAAGAGCATTATAGATAATGTCTGCATGTCTGCAAAGCTCGATGACGCCTCGTCCAATCAAACGTTCACCTTCGCCATATTTCTCTTTAAGTTTTTCAAGATTAGGAATTCTGGTGGATATTTCTTTTACAACTTCCTTGGTTTCCAGAGTAAATGCCTTTTCAAAATCACCTGTAAATGGCATATACACATCAACCAGGGCGGTCGGATATCCTTTTCTTCTCAATGCTGCGGCAACAAGCGAACCGGTGACAAGAGAAACATCTCTTTCCGGGCTGTAACCACCCGCGAGTACTACTACTTTAATATCTTTTGACATGGCTGTTATTCCAATTCAAGAAGTCTTCTTGTTGCTGCGAGTTTTGCGCAGACAGCAAGTACGTCACATGCTTTTGAAAGATCTTCTGCACTTGCATATGAAGGACAGATTCTGAGATTCTTGCTGTCAGGGTCTTTTTTATATGGGAATGTTGCACCTGCACCCGTTATTTTCAAGCCTGCTGCTTTGCAGAGGTTGAATGTGGTTTTTGCGGTGTTCGGGAATATGTCAAGTGAAATGAAGTAACCGCCGTCAGGTTCTGTCCATGTTGCTATTCCTGTGCCGTCAAAGGCTTCGTGGAATTTCTGTTCTACGAGTTCAAATTTGGGTTTAAGGATTGCAGCATGTTTCTTCATGTGTTCTCTTACATTTTCCGGGCTCTTCAGATACAGAACCTGTCTCATCTGATTGACTTTATCTGCATTGATGCTCTGAACAGACATGTGTTTAATTGCAAAATCTATATTTGCTTTGCTGGAAGCCATTACAGCTACTCCGGAACCGGGGAATGTTATTTTTGATGTTGAGAAAAACTCATACACCATGTCTTCATTTTCAGTTCCGTTTGTATAGTCGAAAATGTTGGCAACTTCAGTAACTTTTTCGAAGTCGTGATACAGATAAGCATTGTCCCAGAAGACTCTGAAGTCCTTTGCTGCGGGTTTCAGTTCAGCAATTCTTCTGACTGTTTTTTCGTCATATGTTTCACCCGTCGGATTTGAGTACTTGGGAACACAATACAATCCTTTTATTGTCGGATCATTTGCAACAAGTTCTTCAACCTGATCCATGTCAGGTCCGTGTCCTGTCAATCTTACGGGAATCATTGGCGTTCTGAATTCCTCACAAATTGCAAAATGTCTGTCATAACCGGGAGCAGGGCAGAGAATTTTTGCGTCTCCCTGTTTCATCCATGACATTCTGTGCTCTCCGACTCCGAACAGCATACATCTTGCAAATGCATCGTACTGCATTGTAAGGCTTGAGTTGCCGCCCACAAGAATATTCTCTGCGGGAACTCCCAGAAGCTGACCGAATAGCTGTCTGGCCTCTTCAACACCCTGAAGCAAACCATAGTTTCTTACATCAAAACCGGTGCTTGAAATACACTGTGAACTTGAATTCAGTGCTGTAAAGAGTTCTTCTGACAAATCGAGCTGTTCTTTGCTCGGCTTACCTCTGGATAAGTCGAGAGAAATCCCGCTTTCGACTATTTCGTCATACTGTTTCTGAAGTTCCGAATTAAGCTGAGAAAGCTCTGCTTTGCTCATTTCTGAATACTGTTTTGCCATACTGTCCGCCTTATTAAATATCTGCATTTCCTGTTGTTCTCGGGAAGAGTTCAACGTCTCTGATGTTTGAAATACCTGTTACATACATTATGAGTCTTTCAAAACCAAGTCCGAATCCTGCATGATGTGTGCTGCCGTATTTGCGGAGCTCTGTATACCACCAGTAATCGTCAGGGTTAAGTCCGAATCTTGTGTACGCTGCTTCGAGCATGTCAAGTCTTTCTTCACGCTGTGATCCACCAATGAGTTCTCCGATTCCCGGAACAAGCATATCTGCAGCCGCAACTGTTTTTCCGTCGTCGTTCAGGCGCATGTAGAATGCCTTGATTTCCTTCGGATAGTTGTACACGAATACCGGTTTTTTGAACACCTGTTCGCACAGATATCTTTCATGTTCGGTCTGCATATCGCATCCCCAGAAAGGAGTGTATTCGAATTTGACACCGCTCTTAAGGAGAAGGTCAATTGCTTCAGTGTATGAGACTCTTGCAAAGTCGTTTGAAACAACATTTGTCAATCTCTCAATCAGTCCGTTGTCTACAAATTTGTTGAAGAATTCAAGTTCCTGCTTGCAGTTGTCAAGAACATAACCGATTACGTATTTTGTCATAGCTTCTGCAAGCTGCATATCGTCTTCAAGGTCTGCAAAAGCGATTTCCGGTTCAATCATCCAGAATTCAGCGGCATGTCTTTGAGTGTATGACTTTTCTGCACGGAAAGTGGGTCCGAATGTATAAATCTTAGAATAGACCTGAGCCATTGTCTCGCCCTGGAGCTGCCCTGAGACTGTAAGGAATGAGTCTTTTCCGAAAAAGTCCTGGGAGAAATCTATTTTTCCATCTTCAGTTCTCGGCGGATTATCAAGGTCGAGTGATGTTACTCTGAACATTTCACCTGCACCTTCGCAGTCAGATACTGTAATAAGAGGTGTCTGTGCATAGACAAATCCTCTTTCCTGGAAGAATTTGTGAATTGCGTATGCAGCAACGGATCTTACTCTGAAAGCAGCGTTGTAAATGTTTGCGCGTGCTCTGAGATGAGGAATTGTTCTCAGAAATTCAGCTGTGTGGCGTTTTTTCTGAATCGGGAAGTCAGGTGTTGATGTTCCTTCAACTTCAACTGTCGATGCATGAATTTCGAACGGCTGTGGGGCATCAGGAGTCAAAACGAGTTTTCCCTCAACGATCAGAGCAGCTCCGACGTTCTGTTTTGCAATGTCTGTATAGTTGGACAGCTTGTCTGCTTCAAAGACAACCTGAATGTTTCCGAAACAGCTTCCGTCATTCAGTACGATAAAACCAAATGCATTGCTTGCACGGACAGATCTGACCCATCCGCACACCTTTATATCTTTTCCATCAAACGATGTCATGTCAGTATAAATATCTTTTACCCATGTTCGTTCCATTTTTTTTACCACCTTCATTTTTATTCAAATTCCGATATATTATAGAACAATTGATTAAAAAGTACAACACATTGAACATTCATGTAGCAATTTTGAAACAATGACAGTTGATTTGCATGAAACCTTGTGATAGAATATATGTGTCCCAAATGGGACACATTGGAGTTAGTATGACAAAAGAGCAGATTATTGAATTGCTTTCACGTTCTGAAGTATTCTGCAGAGCGGAAAACAAAACGATTAACAGAATTGCAGAAGAGAGTACAGTGGTTTTTTCGCGCGGACAAATTGTTTCTGACTGTAAAGAATACTTCGGAAAAATAGGTGTCATTCTGTCAGGGACGATAGTAGCAGAAGAAAAAAACAGCTGCGGCAAAGTTGTTCTCAACACTCTTAAAGAAGGCAGTATTATCGGGGTCACTTCGCTGTTCAACAAAGAGAGCGAATGTGTGAGCAGAGTTGTCTCCAAGACGAAGTCTGAAATACTGTTCATAGCAGAAGAGAGAATGACAGATTATCTATTGAGCGACAAGGGTTTAAACATATCCTACATTACTTTTCTGACTGAAAAAATAAGGTTTCTGAACAGAAAAATAACGACTTTCACGACGCCCACGACTGAAAGTGCTTTGGTCAAATACCTGTCGAACCAGAAAGAAGATGAACTCACCATAGTTGCAGCAAAGCTTTCAAAGCAGTTAAACATAGGCAGATCGTCCCTTTACAGAGCCATTGACGAACTTCAGAAAAAGAAAATAATTGAATACAAAAACGGAGTGCTTAAGATACTCAACAGAGGCAAACTTTGTATTCAATAGGAGGATAACTTTATGAGAAACAGAATTATTGCCATCATCCTGGTTGTATGCGCATTTTCGATGGTCTTACTGACAGGATGCAACACACAGAAAAAAGATGAAGAAAAAACAAAACTCACAGTTCTTGCACTGAAAGGTCCGACAGGAATCGGTCTTTCGGGTTTGTGGGAAAAATCCGAAAACGGAAAAACACATAATGACTATTCAATCACACTGACTTCAGACACAAGTGAAGTATCTGCAGCTGCAATTGCGGGAACCTATGACATAATTGCCATGCCGGTAAACCTTGCTTCAGTTGTAAAGAACAAAGGGGCTGAATACAGCTTTCTGGCAGTCAACACACTTGGAGTACTGTATGTTGTTGAAAATGGAAACAGTATAAACAGCCTTGAGGACTTGAAAGGTAAAACCATTTATACAACAGGACAGGGCGCAACTCCTGAATACATAATCAACTATGTATTGAAATCCAATAATATTGATCCCGAAAAAGATCTTAAACTTGAATTTGTGGCAGACACTTCTGAAATATCTTCAAAACTTGCTGCAGGGACAATAGATGTTGCAATCATTCCTGAACCGTTTGTAACAAGCACAAAACTTGCATCCAAAACAGGAAATTACAGAGTTGCATTGAATATGACACAGGAATGGGACAAAATCAGTTCTACTCCTCTGGTACAGGGAGTAGTTGTAGTAAAAACAAAACTGCTCAAGGAGAATCCGCTGGCAGTTGGCAAATTCTTGTTTGATTACCGTGAATCCGTAAACTACGTAAACAACAATGTTGAAGAGGCATCAAAAACAGTAGCCAAGTATGGAATAGTTCCAAGTGACAAAGTTGCACTTAACGCAATTCCAAACTGCAACATTGTTTGTGTCAACGGAGAAAATGGCGTTAAATATATGAAAGGAATGCTTAGTGTTTTATTCGAGGCAAATCCCAAATCAATAGGCGGGAAGATGCCCTCGGAAGATTTCTTCGCTGTAGTGAATGTTGAGGAAAAATAAGATTGTCAAAACAATAATCGCTATTGTTTTCTGGGTACTAGTCTGGGAATTATTAAGTCTTTTGGTGGGGAAGGCAGTTATTCTGCCTTCTCCTGTATCTGTTGCATCAAGACTTGGCGAATTGCTGATAACAGGTGACTTCTATTTAACCTGTCTGAATTCAATTGCCCGAATATTTGCAGGACTTCTGTCAGGAATCGCAGTCGGTGTACTGCTGGCTGTTTTAAGCAAATTGTCTTTTGTTCTTGATGCCATCATTTCTCCCGCAGTATCCGTGATCAAATCAACTCCGGTTGCTTCGATAATAATCCTGCTTTTGTTCATATTCGTAAAAGGAATAATACCGGTAC